>Ga0315336_1000168_pt1 | contig 269083 bp, 250 predicted proteins | sample ASW5metaG_FD_204512 | JGI IMG/M metagenome (GOLD analysis project Ga0315336, IMG submission 204512) | Ammonia-oxidizing marine archaeal communities from Monterey Bay, California, United States - ASW #5 | ecosystem: Environmental > Aquatic > Marine > Intertidal zone | place: USA: California... | reverse complement strand
GCGTATCGTCACTGGCACCAATCGCATCATCAACTGCCGCCACTTCAACTGTCGCCGTTGCCGTATCCGTATCACCATTGCCGTCGGTGATCGTATATTCAAATGTATCCGTACCGTTCCAGTTATCCGTCGGATCAAACGTCACTGATCCGCCTTCACCAACCGTTACCGTGCCGATAACATCGCCATTGGCATCAGAGATATCAACAACATCGCCCTGAGATACCGGGTTGCCATCAATCTCTGAGATTGACAGGGTCTCGCCATCAAGCGCTGTATCGTTGGCCGACAAATCAAGGGTGATCGCCGTATCTTCGGTGGTCGTCAGCGTATCATCACTGGCACCAATCGCGTCATCAACTGCCGCCACTTCAACTGTCGCCGTTGCGGAGGCCTCATCACCATTGCCGTCGGTGATTGTATATTCAAACGTATCCGTACCGTTCCAGTTATCCGTCGGGTCAAACGTCACTGATCCGCCTTCACCAACCGTTACCGTGCCGATGACATCGCCATTGGCATCAGAGATATCAACAACATCGCCCTGCGATACCGGGTTGCCGTCGATCTCGCTGATTGACAGCGTCTCGCCATCAAGCGCCGTGTCGTTGGCAGACAGGTCAAGGGTGATCGCCGTATCTTCGTCAGTCGTCAGCGTATCATCACTGGCACCAATCGCATCATCAACTGCCGCCACTTCAACTGTCGCCGTTGCCGTATCCGTATCACCATTGCCGTCGGTGATCGTATATTCAAATGTATCCGTACCGTTCCAGTTATCCGTCGGATCGAACGTCACTGACCCGCCTTCACCAACCGTTACCGTGCCGATAACGTCGCCATTGGCATCAGAGATATCAACAACATCGCCCTGAGATACCGGGTTACCATCAATCTCGCTGATTGACAGCGTCTCGCCGTCGAGCGCCGTGTCGTTGGCCGACAGATCAAGGGTGATTGCCGTATCTTCGGTGGTCGTCAGCGTATCGTCACTGGCACCAATCGCATCATCAACTGCCGCCACTTCAACTGTCGCCGTTGCCGTATCCGTATCACCATTGCCGTCGGTGATCGTATATTCAAACGTATCCGTACCGTTCCAGTTATCCGTCGGATCAAACGTCACTGATCCGCCTTCGCCAACCGTTACCGTGCCGATGACATCGCCATTGGCATCAGAGATATCAACAACATCACCCTGAGATACCGGGTTGCCATCAATCTCTGAGATCGACAACGTCTCGCCATCAAGCGCCGTGTCGTTGGCCGACAAATCAAGGGTGATTGCTGTGTCTTCGTCAGTCGTCAGCGTATCATCACTGGCACCAATCGCGTCATCAACTGCCGCGACTTCTACTGTCGCCGTTGCAGAAGCTTCATCGCCATTGCCGTCGGTGATCGTATATTCAAAGGTATCCGTACCGTTCCAGTTATCCGTCGGATCAAACGTCACTGATCCGCCTTCGCCAACCGTTACCGTGCCGATGACATCGCCATTGGCATCAGAGATATCAACAACATCGCCCTGAGATACCGGGTTGCCGTCGATCTCACTGATCGACAGCGTCTCGCCATCAAGCGCCGTATCGTTGGCCGACAGATCAAGGGTGATCGCCGTATCCTCGTCGGTCGTCAGCGTATCGTCGCTGGCACCAATCGCGTCATCAACTGCCGCTACTTCTACTGTTGCCGTTGCCGTATCCGTATCACCATTGCCGTCGGTGATCGTATATTCAAAGGTATCCGTACCGTTCCAGTTATCCGTCGGATCAAACGTCACTGAACCGCCTTCACCAACCGTCACCGTACCGATGACATCGCCATTGGCATCAGAGATATCAACAACATCGCCCTGAGATACCGGGTTGCCATCAATCTCGCTGATCGACAGCGTCTCGTTATCAAGCGGCGTATCATTGGCCATCAAATCAAAGGTGATCGCCGTGTCTTCATCGGTTGCGATGATGTCATCGTTAGCGTCAATCAGATCATCAACCGCTGCGACTTCAACTGTCGCCGTTGCGGAGGCCTCATCACCATTGCCGTCGGTGATTGTATATTCAAACGTATCCGTACCGTTCCAGTTATCCGTCGGATCAAACGTCACTGATCCGCCTTCACCAACTGTTACCGTGCCGATAACGTCGCCATTGGCATCAGAGATATCAACAACATCGCCCTGAGATACCGGGTTGCCATCAATCTCACTGATCGACAGCGTCTCGCCATCAAGCGCCGTATCATTGGCCGACAGATCAAGGGTGATCGCCGTGTCTTCGGTGGTCGTCAGCGTATCATCGCTGGCACCAATGCCATCATCAACTGCCGTGACCGTGACATCGGCTGTGCCTGTCGCCGTGTCGGTGCCGTCAGAGACCGTGTATTCGAAGCTCTCAACACCGTCCCAGTTGGCATCGGGCGTGAAGGTGACCGTGCCGTCTTCGTTCAGCGATACGGTGCCATAACCAACATCAACCGGATCATCACCAACCACAATCGGATTGCCGTCGATCTCGGTGATCGAAAGCGTCTCGCCCTCAAGGTCCGTGTCATTGGCGGTCAGATCAAGGATGATCGCCGTGTCTTCTGTGGTTGTAGCTGTGTCATCAACGGCAACCGGGCCGTCGTTGACTGCCGTGACCGTGACATCGGCTGTACCTGTCGCCGTGTCGGTGCCGTCAGAGACCGTGTATTCGAAGCTCTCAACACCGTCCCAGTTGGCGTCGGGCGTGAAGGTAACCGTGCCGTCTTCGTTCAGCGATACGGTGCCATAACCGACATCAACCGGATCATCACCAACCGCAATCGGGTTGCCGTCGATCTCGGTGATCGAAAGCGTCTCGCCGTCGAGGTCCGTGTCATTGGCGGTCAGGTCAAGGATGATCGCCGTATCTTCTGTGGTTGTGGCTGTGTCATCAACGGCAACCGGGCCGTCGTTGCCTGCCGTGACCGTGACATCGGCTGTACCTGTCGCCGTATCGGTGCCGTCGGAGACCGTGTATTCGAAGCTCTCAACACCGTCCCAGTTGGCGTCGGGCGTGAAGGTAACCGTGCCGTCTTCGTTCAAGGATACGGTGCCATAACCGACATCAACCGGATCATCGCCAACCGCAATCGGGATGTCGTTGATCTCGGTAATTGAAAGCGTCTCGCCCTCAAGGTCCGTGTCATTGGCGGTCAGATCAAGGATGATCGCCGTGTCTTCGGTGGTTGTGGCTGTGTCATCAACGGCAACTGGGCCGTCGTTGACTGCTGTCACTGTAATATCAGCTGTTGAGGTCGACGTGTCGGTACCATCCGAGATGGTATATTCGAAGGTATCCGTACCGTTCCAGTTATCTGCGGGATCAAAGGTCACTGTGCCATCCGCATTCAGTGACACCGTTCCAAACCCGACATCAACCGGGTCACCATCAACGACGATCGGTTGCCCATCAATCTCGGTGATCGACAGGGTTTCGCTATCAATATCCGTATCATTGGCCGTCAGATCGAGCGTGATCGCTGTATCTTCAGAAGTCGTATCCGCGTCCGCAAAGGCTTCTGGGGCATCATTGATGGCCGCAACGTCGACAGTGAATGTCTCGATTTCAATACCGCCATCTTCTGAAATGCCAGTAACGGACATATTGAAGGTGCCGTTGTAGTCCTGCGGTGGCAGAATGGAGAGGCCATCCAGCTGGTCAGGGGTCAGGCTAACAACTGATCCGCTGAATTCAATTACGCCATCAGAATTGCTCAGCGTTGAGCCTTCCGGAATATTGCCCAGAATCAGGCTTTGTAGGTCGCTATCTGAACCATCAGGTGCGACGACCTCGGTGATATTGAGGGCAATTGTCGTATCTTCATCACCACCTACGTTGAGCGCTGTAATGTCCGGGTTATCGACGACCGGACGAACCGTGACACCGAAAGTTTCCGAATCCGTGACCGTGTCGCCGGTTGCGCTATCCGTACCCGTTGCAGCTACTTGCAGGGTGACGTCACCGTAATAATCTTCGGGAGGCGTCATCGTCAGGCCGACGAGGTCCTCTTCACTCAGTGTCCAGGTGCCAGTGTTTGAGTCGTAGGTCCCAGCTGACAGAAGATCCGGATTCGCTATTTGCTCGTCAGTAAGACCAGCAAACGAAATTTCGACCGAAACCGTATCGCTGGCATCGGCATCCGGTCCAGTCAGAGTAATATAGTTGCCATCATCATCAACCGGGAACAGGTGCAAATCAACGGATGAATCTTCATCGATGATCTCACTGTTTACAGCGAGGTCAATATCCAGATCAGCCGCTTCCGTGACCGGAGGTGCCGTTGTGATCGGAGGGTCGGTTGTAACCGGCGGTTCTGTGGTGACTGGCGGCTCCGTTGTTGCCGGCGGCTCAGTTGTCACTGGCGGCTCAGTTGTAGCCGGTGGTTCTGTTGTCGCGGGCGGCTCAGTTGTCGCGGGCGGCTCAGTTGTAGCCGGTGGTTCTGTTGTCGCGGGCGGCTCAGTTGTCGCGGGCGGCTCAGTTGTAGCCGGTGGTTCTGTTGTTGCGGGCGGTTCAGTTGTTGCGGGCGGTTCTGTGGTTGCAGGCGGCTCAGTTGTTGCCGGTGGTTCTGTCGTCGCGGGCGGTTCTGTGGTTGCGGGAGGCGCTGTTGTCGCAGGAGGAGCCGTTGTTGCGGGCGGTTCTGTCGTGATTGGTGGTGCTGTTGTTACGGGCGGCTCTGTTGTTGCTGGGGGCTCGGTCCGAGGCTGCTCTGTTTCAGGCGGCTCTGTCGTGACCGGTGGTGCTGTTGTTACGGGAGGTTCTGTTGTGGTGGCTGGCGCGGTTGTCAGGGGTGGTTGGGTAACCGCCACTTCTTCAACAGCAGCAGCCTCTTCTTCGGCTGCGGTCGCCGTTCCAGTTCCGCCTTCGCCAAGGATTTCTGCCTGCTGAAGCGCAGGGCCGGCTGCGTTCTGAGCACCTTGTGGGGCGTTACCAGTTTGCGGTTCCGGGTCGCCAGCGCTTTGCGGCGCCTGATCAGATTCGGTGTCAACAACCAGATCCGGTTCAGGTGATTCGACATCGGGGACACCGGCGCCAACGTTTTCCTGGCTCTCAACAATTTCACCAGCCTCAACAATCGTCTGGCCTTCCGGTGCCATATTGGCAAACAGCTCTGCATTGGTTGGCGAGCTGCCTGTATGGAGGGTAGCCAGGGACTGGTCGGCAACGGGCGTTTCCCAATCGTCGGGATTGTCAGACGCGTCCTCGTCGTCGAGGTCGTCCATCTGGTCTCCGTCCGCAAGAATAGTCAGATCATCAAGCGTTTGTTGCTCATCCGCCTGTTGTTCCTCGTCTGCGTCGTCCTCATCAACCGGTGGATTGTTTTGCTCAGCCATGTCAGTCCTCAATTATTTCGGTTTTTTGTCAGGCCTGGACGATTTGCTCCGCCCTAAAACAAAAAACACAGTCCAATGCATTTAAATATCTTAAAACGACACTCGACCAAGTCATGTGATTTCGTGGTTTTGTGCATTTAAGATCAATAACCTGCACTTAACGTTGGGTGTCCTATTCGTTATGGTGGAAAGAAATACTGGTTTTTTAATTTAAGGAACGAGCCAACATGCGCCTGCACCAGCCCTATTGTGTTTATGAAGGGCAGTTTTCTGCTGATATTTGTGATCGGATCATTGAGTTGGGTGAAAACGTCCCGCCAATGCATGGGGCCGTTTCAAACGACCCGGAAAATAATCTGCGCGATTCGGTTGTCGCCTGGATCAGGCAAAATGAAGAACACGCATGGCTATATGAGCTGATCAGCGGCTTTGTTCGCGAAACCAATGAGCTTTACTGGAACTGGCAGTTAAGTGGCCCCGAACCAATGCAGTATACCAAATACGGACCTGAGCAGTTCTACACCTGGCACCGGGATCAAAAGCGCGAGCCTTATGATGCAGAATCGCGCTGGCCGGGTCAGATTCGAAAAATCAGTATTTCCATTCACTTGTCTGATAGTGACGCCTATGAGGGGGGGGAATTTGCGATAGAAAATAGCCAGACATCAGTAGATTCTCTGGAAACCCGCCAAAAAGTACTAACCGAGGCTCGGACACGAGGTTCCGCTATCGTTTTTCCCTCACATCTGTATCATCGTGTCCAGCCGGTAACGTCCGGTAAACGCCAGTCTCTGGTGGCCTGGTTTCTTGGTCCGCCATTTGTCTGAAGAAATGGGAGAAGATTAAATGACGGATCAAGCCGCCGTTTTATTCGCAAACGAAGCCTTTTACGCGGCATTTTCCGGCAGGGACATGGAGGCGATGAAAGGGGTCTGGGCAGAGGGTGAACAGATTACCTGTATTCACCCCGGCTGGCCGCCATTGGCTGGCCGCGATGAAGTCATGGGAAGTTGGGGGTCAATTTTGGGCGGCGACTCAAGCCCGGAAATAACCTGCCGCAGCCCAATGGCACATGTCTTTGAAGGTTTTGCCTATGTCATTTGCCATGAGGTGCTATTGGATGGTGCATTACTGGCAACCAATATATTCTGTCGGGACGGTGGGCGTTGGCGAATGGTCCATCATCAGGCAGGAACAGCATCACCTATGCCGAGCAGGGCGGATGATGAGGAAGAGGCAACGCTGCAATAACATTTAGTCCATCTCTGAACGGCTTTGCCTTTTGCAGTACGCGCTTCATTTCTCAGACCCGGGGCAAGTCTGTTATCTGGTTCAGGGGCTGACTTAGAGGGTGAATTTCCCATAGCCGTAACTATATTCAAATATCACTCCCTTCAATATGAGAAAAAATATGTCCAACTGTACCATCCAGATCACAGACGCACTCCATGACTATATGCTCTCGACCACGCTCCGCGAGGCAAGCGTCCTGAAACGTCTTCGCGAAGAAACCGCAAGTATGAAGAACCACAACATGCAAATTGGCCCGGAACAGGGGCAATTTATGGCGTTGCTGGTCGAGTTGACGGGAGCAGTAAAGACGCTGGAGGTCGGTACATTTACGGGTTATTCGGCCCTTGCTGTTGCCATGGCACTCCCCGCAGATGGCAAAATTACGGCTTGTGATGTGAGTGCGGAGTGGGCCGACGTTGGGCGCAAATACTGGCGCGAAGCCGGAGTTGAATACAAAATCGACCTGAACATTGCCCCTGCCAGCGAAACTCTTGAAAATCTGATCATCGAAGGTGCCGCGAGCACGTATGACTTTGCTTTCATAGATGCCGATAAAACTGGTTACGATACTTATTACGAACAGGCCCTGACGCTCATTCGACCGGGTGGCCTTATCGCCATCGACAATGTGCTTTGGGACGGCAATGTGATTGATCCCGACGCCAACGATGAGGACACGGAAGCAATCCGTGCCCTCAACAAGAAAATGGGTCGCGATGAGCGGGTATCAGTCAGTATGATTCCTATTGGTGATGGTCTGACGCTGGCGCGGAAACGCTGATTCTACCCACGTTCGATCCGGCACTGAAAACAGTTGTATGCGCTGGATCGCAGATGGATATATTTCACCTGCGAGTCTTCAAGGAGCATCGCCGCCTCTGTTTCCAGTTCGTTGGCTGCGACGATCTTTCCTGAGCCGTAGAGGATACGATCATCGGAGGTGTAGCCGCGCATGAGAAAGTCATCTCGTTTCTGTAACATGTCCGGCATTTGGCCTTCTGATTGGTATGAAGCGCAGCTTTCGGCATGCAGAAAGATCGGGCCTTGTTCTGCATAGGGTTGTTTTGAGTCGAAAGGGCGATGCGACAGGATGAGAAATGGCTCACTTTCTGCGATGTCCTCCAGGCAGTGGCGACATGGGTTTCCGTTTCCGTCAGAGATATGGCGCTCTGGTGTTTGGTCGTTGGCATCCAGGGCGCCGGCGCGGTAAGCGTCTGCTTGTTGGGTTGGGATGGCGATAAAGCGAAGAGGCGACATAAGTAATATTCCTTTTTCATTCGTGGTTTTGTGCAATAAATAGCAATTCGATCAGCCACTCCACCCGTTTCTTGCGATCTGCGATTTAAGTGAGCGGCAAATATTGGTATTCTGACTTTCTCCGAACGGCTCAGCGGAAGGGAAGACCAATGTCTGAAAATAGTGTCGCTTTGATTGTGGGTGCTGGTGCGGGTTTGAGCGCATCGCTTGCCCGCGCGTTATCGAAAGAGGGGTGGAAAGTGGCCCTCGCCGCCCGCAACGCAGACAAGCTAAAATCGCTTTGCGAGGAGACAGGAGCCACTGCATTTGCCGTTGACGCGACCGACGCCGATCAGGTTAGCGAATTGTTTGCGGATATTGATCTCGAACTCGGCACCCCCGATCTGGCCGTTTATAACCCTAGTTTTAGAGTGCGTGCCCCGTTTGTCGAGCTTGATCCTGCAGATGTTGAGAAGGCCCTTCGCATTTCAGCATTTGGTGGATTTCTGGTTGCCCAGCAAGCAGCAAAGCGGATGATCCAGTTGGGATCTGGTTCGATCTTCTTTACTGGCGCGTCAGCCAGTGTGAAAGGGTATGCGCAGTCTGCATCATTTGCCATGGGTAAGTTTGCGCTTCGTGGCCTCGCGCAAAGTCTGGCACGTGAGCTGCAGCCTCTGGGAATTCATGTCGCTCATTTTGTTATTGATGGCGGCATAAAATCAGCGACCCGCCCAAACCCGATGGAAAATCCGGATAGCCTGCTCGATCCCGATGCCATCGCTGAGACGTATATGAACGTTCTCAAACAATCTCGTAATACCTGGACCTGGGAGCTTGAAGTGCGGCCCTGGGTGGAAAAATTTTGAGGCGAGATTGGTTTTTGGGCCTGTCTCGGTTATGATTATCTTTGGCACTTTCGCAGAACGCGGCGCCACCCGCTCTGAATGAGCATCCGTATTAACTGACGGAGGCCATCCGCGTTGGCCCTGACACTGAGCCCTTCATCGTCCTTGAGTTTTGCTGCTGGTGGGCAGAGATCGTTAAATGCGATCGGAGTCACTTCCGGGAGAAGGGCGCCGAAAAGTACGACCATTCGGGGGCTGCCATCGTCTGCTACCAGTACGCGATCAACAGAAGCGCCCGTAAATCTGACACGAGCAAATGCCCGTTCAACACTGAGCATAGCGATTGCCGCCGGGACTGGCATCGCAAGTGCGCTTCGTGATTTGCGAAGCGGGGTTGAGCTGGCGGAACACGGATCACTTGTATCCCCCAACACTAATCTGACCAACGCCGCGGGCACCCGCATTTCTGTCGTTAATATTGATGCGCAAATGAAAATTCTGTTGGGCCGTATAAACTCTCTGGTCAGCAAGTCTTCGCAGGGTACTGTGAATTTCATTTCCAGTAACAGCCGCCCAATTCGAATTCAATCTACGACGTTCGGGGGCAATATTGACGTGCAGCCACTCGCCTTGGATACAGCTGGTCTTGGCCTTGATGGATTAAGTTTGTTAAAGCCCGGCGGAATCAAGGACGCTTTGGCGCATATCGAAACAGCAATCCTATATGCCGACCAGCGCCTGAGCGAGTTACAAACCTTGCAACAGATAACAGAAGGGGCGTCGGTATTTAGCCAGGAATTGACCCGAGCGCTGGGCGGTTTCGGTTCGAGTATACCAGCTCGTGGAAACCTTGTTGATCTGATTGGCTAACAGAAAATGCCGTGCATACAGCCATGTTTACGAGGACGCATTTGCGTCGATCACAGCGCGTCCGGGCCAGTTTCGCCGGTTCTGATCCGCATGACCTGTCCGATCTCGTAGACGAAAATTTTTCCATCACCAATTTTTTCCGTCAGGGCCGCGTTCCGGATTGCTTCGACGGCGCGTTCGACCTGATCGTCGTCAACTGCAATTTCAAGACGCACCTTGGGGACGAAGTCGATTGCATATTCGGCACCTCGGTAAATCTCCGTCTGACCTTTTTGACGTCCGAAACCCTTGGCTTCTGAAACCGTCAAACCCTGAATACCCACTTCGGTCAGGGCTTCGCGCACTGCGTCCAGCTTAAACGGTTTTATAATTGCCATTACCATTTGCATCGGTTTTGCTCCGGAAATTCAATCACGCAAAATCAATATCATAGAATTGATGAGCGTGTTCGGTTGATTAGTCGTTTCATAGTGTGAATGTCGACGAGTTTCTGTTTTCGCACTTGTTAAGAATATTTCTGCTTAGAAGGTTTGGGGTGGTAGTTTTCAAGGCTTTCCAAGGATACTAGATTGGGGTGTGAAGGTGCATAGATAAAAAGGGCCACCACAGCATACGTTAGCATAAAGCTTATGCAGGTCTTGCCAATAAATACTTTTTTTTTACATCATTCTTCAGCACACAATAAGTCAGCGTTTTTGGCTTAAAATACCTTGCTAAATCAATATGGCTAAGTTTTCATTGCCATGATATTACGATCCTATAATCACAATAGCTTAGATGATGGATTCGCTAGCGTTCGCATCTTCAAAATCATGACTGCAATTTTTATGACAGCAATTGCATCGAAATATAATCCAAAAATCTTACCCGCCTTTGGCGTTTTTCTGGCCGTTGCATACCCTATTTTTCTTGCACTGTGGCATGATATTTCGAGAAGTTACACAATTACACCGGACGCTGACCTTGTTTACATCAGCGAGGCGCTAAGATATGTGGAAGGGCTACCTCAGATATCCTTCGGGCATCCGGCGTATACTTATTCGATTGGGTTAGGGGTAGGGCTGCAGCTGTTATCTCTGTTTGGACTGGTGCCAGAGCCATCGCATTCAATTGCCGTTCAAACTCAAGATATTGATGCCTATTTTCAGAGCCTGACAGTCGGCGCACGCTGGCTAACAACAATAACGTGCTCGTTTTTTGTTGGATTTATAATCTGGGCTACGAAACGACTTACTTCAAATCTTCCTCTCGCCGTACTAGCCGGCCTTTTTTTTGCGACAACACAAGGTTTAGCAGCGCTTAATGTCATTCTGCGGGCAGAGTTGCTGTCGGCAATTGGACTGATCGCGGCCTATTTCTTTTTACGTATTGCGGATCAGACACGCAGAAAAGAACAGCTTTTCTACCTTTTTTTAGCGGGTTTTGCGACGATGGTCTCCTTGGAAAGTAAAATTCAATCCATAATTCCGTTTTTGGGGATCCCTATTTTAATTCTTGCGCATGAACAGCACAAATCAAGTTACTTGGTGAGCCATAAATTTGAACGGTTGATAGCACCCTTGCTTTTCTCCGTTGCAGCAATAATTCCAATGTTTGTACTTTTGTACTTTTCTGTTTTCCACGGCACATTTGGTTCCGTTTCATCAGCCTATCAGGGGCTGATTTTAGCATATGTCATTGGTAGCATTTTTGCTTACGGGTATTTGCGCGATATACCATACTTTGGTCAATTGACTGGTGCGGTTGCACTTGCGTTGGGATTGGCACTTGGCGTCTACCTTTTGTTTATATGGCATTCTCACAAGAATTTGGATCAACTGGTTCATTTTGTTGAGCACATGATGAAGTTCACCAATCTTCAAGGGGCGCATAGCTTAAACGTTGCCTATATAACTGATAAAATCGGGATTGTTTTCGAACGGCGGTTTAATGGACACCTGTTACCAATCCATGCTTTAGAGTTTTCCGCGATTCTTCTGGCGGCAGTATTGGGATATAAAGGATATTGGCGAAAATCCCTGCTCGTTATTCTTTTTTTGGGTTTGTCTCTGTCAATTGAGATTGCTTTTGGACTGCGCGGGTTCCCCGAAAGGTATTTTATATATACCGAAATATGGGTGATTATTGCCGTACTGGTAGTAGGGGTTGAATTTTATCAAGCGATGACTTTACGAACTCGTGCGCTATGTCTGCTATGTCTTGCGTTCGTTGTTGGGTGGAACGTAAATCTGGGGTTAAGAGCCAGTGTTGTTCCAAAGCAGCAGGAAACATATGTGTGTTATCAAGCGCGGGCTTACATGGTGCCCGAGTTGTCAATTCGTTTCAGGCACTATTGTGATTAACCAGAAGGTTGACACAGCTCAATAAACAAGGGGCGCAGCTCTCGTATATAGGGTTTTAGATGTGGTGCAGCTTCGGAAACCAGAACCCGTATTTTTTCTTTCCGTTCTGTTGTGAGCTCTTTTTTAATTACATCTTCAAGGCCGCGTTCGACCTGTTTGATGGCGGCGCGGCCAATCTTCGAGCCTACTTTTCGCGATGATTCGCGAACCGCGTAAGAGAAAGAAAATGCAGCGGCAGAGACGATGATCACGCCGGCCAATGCGACAAGGCCTGATTTAATGGCAAATATCTGAAGGCGTTTTTGTTGTCGAACATCTGGCTCTGATTCTTGCCCGGCAGCTATTAAGTCGTCCAACACACCCGCTTCTTTGTGCTCTGCGATTATGCGCTGTTTCCTGACTTCAATATCTTTAAAGGCCGTCATCAAATCCGAATTGGTTTCGACTAGATGCAACTCTGGTATCCTCAATAGATACTCATTTCCCTTTTTCGATACCGAAATAGAAAATTCTGGGCATTCGGGGCTTGGTTCAGTCATCTTGGCAATCCTATTAAACGGGTAAATGATGAAATAGCTTGGTTATTTCCAGAATTGATAACAAGAAGAAGTTTCGCGCCAAAACCATACGCCAACAAGATTAATGTCATTAACGTTACTATTTTCTCCGTCATCAGCCCAGCCTGAAACAATATACGCCACCACAGATCAGCTTTTCGTATTTTGGAGAAAATGATCGTTCGCGGTGCATCTTGGAAATATGGAAAATGCCGATGATTATTGGCCGTATTGCGCGATTATGTTGATGCTGTGTCCGGGTGAGATATTTGGCACAGACAGACCGTCTGACGAAAACGGTTTTCCAGCAAGGTCTGTAAAACGATAGTTTAGGTCACGAAGAAAATTGACCGGTGCGTCAGAGGGGACGCCGCGTTCTTCCCAAGTGTAGGGGGAAAGTTCCATAACGATAATTGGGCGGGCAGAAGTAAGAATTTCTCGAGCACCATTCAAAACGTCCATCTCATATCCATCTACATCTATTTTTATGAGATCGACCCGTGACAAATCATATTCAGAAATAAGGGACTGCAATGTCCCAGTTCGTGCCCCGTCGGTCGACTGTCGAACACCAAGATGGAGATTATGTGCCTCCTCGCTTTCCCCCTCACGATTGATCACAGGCCAACTGGCATAGATGCTTTCAGCAGGGGGATCACCATCTTTGGACGTGACCATTGCCTGCAATAATGAAACTCGCCCGGTAAGGTCGGGGTTGGCATCGATATTCGCACACAATTTCGTGTAGGCAATTTTTGTCGGCTCTATAGCAATCACACGACCAGAATCACCAACGCAATCAGCTAACGGTAAGGTGTGACTCCCAATATTGGCGCCAATATCTATACAAATGCTTCCAGGCTTTAAAAGCCGGCGATAGGCTGCGTGGGTAGACCGTTCGAAACCGCCAACAAGATAGATGGAAAGGTCTATTCCTTCCGAAAGATCTAGGACCCAATTTGCACCTTTGCGATGGACTCGCACGAGGCCATCGTGGCCAGTTGCTTTCGAAAGGTGTGCAACAACAACTGAAATATTCCGAAGTTGACGGGCAACTGCAATTTTGATTCGGGTGGAAATGATCACAGTTTTCATTCCTCAACATCAATGGCGGGTAGAAGGCACTAGATAGCCGCCAATTTGCGAAAGGCAAACGCGACCATGCGGATGAGCAGCAGTCCATGGCGGAAGCGTGAAATTTGTGTTTCGCCATACGTACGCCCTGCATAGCGGATTGGGATATCGACAATTTTCAGATTTTGTTTTGCAGCACCAAAAATTAGGTCGAAATCACCGAAAGGGTCAAATTCACCAAAGTAGTGCCTGTTAGCGGAGATACGATCATAATGTATCCGGCTCAGGACCTTGGTTCCACACAAGGTGTCGGTAATGTGTTGGTTCAGCAACCAGCTGAACAGACGTGCAAAAATCGAGTTGGCGATCAAATTTAAAAACCGCATGGCATCATTTTCCAACGGATAAACTAAGCGGCTGCCGTTAATGAAGTTTCCTTTTCCAGAAACCAATGCATCATAAAATTTTGGTAGGGCTTCAGGGGCTACAGTCAAATCCGCATCAAGGATCATTAAGATGCTGTTCTTTGCCATCGCATACCCCTTTCTCATGGCATCGCCCTTTCCTATGCCATCTTGGCGTGAAAAGCGGATATCCATCTCACCGGTGTATTCTGCGGCTACGCGCTCAATTTCTTCATAAGTTCCGTCTTTGCTATGACCTTCAATAAATATGAGCTCCTGATGGGTCCCAAATTTTGGAATTCGTTTGACGGCGGCCTCGATATTTCCCTTTTCGTTTCGACACGGCACGATAATACTGACCGACTGCTCTTTCATAGGGGCAGATTTAAGTGAGCGGGCGACAGTATAGTTGCGAAGGGTCAAATTTCGCAGTAGCGGCATAAAACTTAGGTATCGGTTCACCACAGGGCCCAGGCCAAATAACTTTATAGGTAGTATGATGCGCCGCTCCTGCTTTACGACATCGAAATCGCTGAGAGTCAACAGATGGGTGATGTCTTTAATTGGGAGATAATTCTGTTTGACCTGAGGCATTTTAAGGCCAAATTTCTCTGCCAAGGCGAGAAGTGGCTGCCAGCCGTATGCGTAATAGCTGATGATTATACGGGTATCTGGGCCGCATAGTTTGTGTAATCCTTCAAACGTGGTTTGACAGTCTTCTAAGAGGCCAATTAAGTCTGAAAGAATGATAAAATCGAGTGTTTCGCCAATTGTGATATCAACGCCAGATGGTGTTTCGACGTCGCCAACGTAAAATGTTAAATCCGGGTGTGCTGCTTGAGCGTGGGAAATTGCTTTATGGCTTGCATCAATTCCAATGCCAACCGCAGGCTTTAAAGCCGCTAGTAAATCGCCATTACCACAACCAAGATCTAATATTCTGGCGCCGTCCGGCACAAGAAATTTGAGGTAGCTCAGGTCAACCCCCTGAAAATATGAGGTTCGCCTTTTCCATTCTGACCGTTCGTCGGCATAGCGGTCTGCGTGTTCAAGGATTAGATTTTTGCGGTTATCGAACGCTTCTTTGTGATGCGATTGAACGGGACAGCCTTCCGGTGACATACGGCTTTTTTTCATCTAGTTTGCATCTCTCAATCAAATTGTGTGGGTAAAATAATGCGCGAACGGGCATGATGCAATCATCGTGAGAGGGGTAGAACCCTACGCAGCTGGTAATAACGTATATAAAATAAAGGTTTTATAGAATTGAAGAAAGAAACAGGCACGTGAATATTGGTGGAGCCTCCGCCCTTTATACCCTTGAAGGCAAGACAGTTTGGGTGGCTGGTCACCAAGGAATGGTTGGGTCAGCAATTGTTCGCCGATTGGCAAGTGAGTCATGCGAAGTGTTGACCGCTTCGCATGCCGAACTTGACCTTTGCCGACAGGATGACACTGAGGCTTGGCTGAATACTTATAAACCTGATGTTGTCATTGTTGCTGCAGCCACAGTGGGCGGTATTCTTGCAAATAATTCACGCCCAGCTGAATTCATCCGTAACAATCTGGCCATTGAAACTAATGTAATTCACGGTGCATATGAAGCAGGTGTGAAGAAACTTCTCTTGCTTGGTTCATCGTGTATCTACCCTAAATATTCTGAACAACCAATAGTCGAAGAAGCCTTGTTATCAGGTCCATTAGAGCCGACCAATGAATGGTATGCGGTCGCAAAAATTGCTGGCATTAAGCTTTGCCAAGCATATCGCAAGCAATATGGGTGTGATTTCATTTCAGCCCAGCCAACTAATCTTTATGGGCCCTGCGATAATTTTGATCTGGCAGAGGGGCATGTGCTCCCGGCCTTGATGGTTAAGGCCCATGAGGCCAAAGTTGGCGGTGCGGCCACTATGGATGTCTGGGGGAGCGGGCAACCCAGGCGAGAGTTTCTTTATGTGGATGACCTTGCTGACGCGCTGATTTTTTTAGTCGCAAACTACTCAGATGCTTTGCAAATTAATATCGGCAGCGGGCAAGAGCTGACCATAAGGGAACTAGCGGAAACAGTGTCCGAGATCGTTGAGTATAATGGCGAACTGGTTTTCGATTCCTCGAAACCCGATGGTACCCCGCGGAAGTTGCTCGATACCAACCGCCTTAATAAACTTGGATGGCAGTCTAATACTGATTTCAAAGACGGACTTCGAATGACCTATCAATGGTATTTAGATAACCGCCGTAAATCACGTGGATCAGTTTAAAGGGTGTAGCCCCGTTCGCCATGGGACGCCAGATCTAGACCTTCGGTAATCTCGTCATCCGTGACCCGAAGTCCGCATACGGCACCGGTTGCCTTGATAATGATCCATGAAAATACGATCGACCAGACAACGGTTGCAATGACACCAACGGCTTGCACACCTAGCTGGCTTCCTGCAGTAACACCTTCGGCCAGGCCGGCCCCGCCAAAGGCGGGGAGGGCCAGGACGGCGACAAGCATGGACCCTGTAATGCCACCAACACCATGAACGGCAAAGACATCAAGTGAGTCGTCTATTTCCAGTTTGTGCTTCACGATATTAACAGCGTAATAGCAAAATCCACCACCGACGAGGCCAATAATAAACCCGCCAACAGGACCAACAAAGCCGGATGCAGGGGTAATTGTTGCAAGGCCAGCGACCATCCCGGTAACAACACCGACCAGACTTGGTTTGCCGAATTTCAACCACTCAATCGCGATCCAGACCAATGATGCCGTTGCCGCGGATATATGGGTAACGGTCATTGCCATGCCCGCATTGCCGTCTGCTGCGAGGGCGGAGCCTGCGTTAAACCCGAACCAGCCGACCCACAACATGGCGGCGCCCATCATGGTCATGCCGGGATTGTGTGGTGGGCGGAGATGACGGGGGAAGCCGTTGCGATTGCCCAGTGCTTTTACAACTACCAGAGCGGAGATCCCGGCGGTTGCGTGAACAACGATACCACCTGCAAAATCCATAACACCCATTTCTGCTAACCAACCACCACCCCAGACCCAGTGTGTGACGGGGGCGTAGACGAGGATCAACCAAAGCGCTGAAAACATCAGAACTGCAGAAAACTTCATACGCTCTGGATAAGCCCCAACGATCAGGGCCGGCGTGATAATGGCAAATGTCATCTGGAACATGAAAAACACTGATTCAGGAATATCACCGGAAAGACTTTCCCAACCAACACCGTTCAAGAATACCTTATCCAGCCCACCGATCAACGCATTGCCTTCGCTGAAGGCCAGACTGTATACACCGAAAAGCCATAATACGGACGCCATACAGGCAATGGCGAAACAGTGCATCATCACCGACAGCACATTCTTGGATTGCACCAGCCCGCCGTAAAACAATGCAAGGCCAGGCAGTGTCATGAACAGAACCAACGCAGTTGATGTCAAAATCCAGGCCGTATTGCCACCATTTAAGGTCGCTTCCGCCGCAAAACTGTTTTCAGGTAGTGCCAGCAAGCTTAGTCCGAAGACGGTCCCGCCAATAAGTGTCCGTAGAGAAGCCATCACAATTCCCCTGCTGATGTGCATTAATTGCCTGTTTTTTAACCCCCTCAGTCAGAAATGCCCAACAAAAAAGCAATAATAAAAGGAATTATATCAATTTTAACCCGCCTTCGAGAGCCAAGAGGGTTTTACAGGCCTGTTCCAGAAGGGGCTCTGTAAGCGCAACACCATCAATCTCATCCCCAGCGAAGGAGGAGCATAGATTTATTGCCCGCATGGAAGCGTGGAGGTGTTTTTGCAGAAGGTCCAGGGCTGGGCCTGATCCGGTTGCCAAATCCCGGACAACCCGCGGGCTCGCCATGCCGACCTCATCGAGCAAAGGAAAGCTGATCATGTTATGCTGGGCAGTCAGAAATTTGGTCCCAATGATTTGCGGTACCAGTCTCCCTTCGGCGCGTCCGAGGATACGCAGGCTGCTATGGATATAGAAATCAAGAAAGCTGTTGTTTTGACAGTAAACAGAGACGGCGTTGTGAACGTTCCTGTAGACCTTGATGCCGCCGTTGGTCTTTGGCTGCACCCAAATCTCACGCCCGAAAGCAAATTCCTCCGTAATAGGGATTGAAAACCCGGCGGGATCAAACACCAGAATATCCGCATCAAGCCAAACAGCCCGATCATATCCTTCGTCCAGAAGTTCACGGGCAAGGAGCAGGCGACCGAGATCGGTTGCAATTTGTAAATGCTTTCCAGCTTTTTCAAGAAACCATGGCGGTACACGTTCAAATATCTCGTCGTCATAAAAACGGTAATCAAACTGGTGCCCATTCGCCCAGTCCTGAACGCTGGTTAGGCAGGTGTTGATCCAGGCAGGGACATTTTGGGTGCGGTAGGATTGATAGACGACCGTTTTCATTGATGTAATCTATCATGAACACGGGTGACCACAACCTGATGCAAACTTTCGTTTGATGTCAGCCTTTGGATTTTCCGTCAACGGGGGCCAGCAGGTCTTTCTGGTAGGCACCCTGACGAACCTGCATCAGGAGAAGGTCTGCCGTTGTTAACAGCTCAAACACCGTCCGTGCGCCCTCCCGGTACAGTCGCGCGACGCCGTGCCGGGTGTCAGGTGGTGAAGACCATCTAAGATCATCAATTTCGCGAATTTCGATAATCAGGTACCCTTGATCATCGGTCATCGGTGCCCGCCAACGCATGGTTTTGTTATAGCGTTTGGGCTCGCCCAGCATGGCGGTCCAAACCTCAGGCGTTTCTGATGGGGGGCCATAGGTGTTTTTAAAATACTGGGCCATGCGGTTGAAAGCACGTGATGGGAACAGGACATGGTATTGAGACGCTTGTCCGCCGTCATAACGCACAATCGCCCGTCCGCCGCCCATGTAATATGAAGGTGGTCCGAAAGACGGGGTTATCGTTTCCGGCCAATCAATATTCTCTATGCAAAAATAACTTCCCCAGGCAGCTTTTTCGACACAATCACGCCCACCAATGCGATCCCCTTCAAGCTTCTTGCCCAGATGCCCAATATCGCCAAACGTCATCGCAGATGCTCTTAATACTGAAGAACTTGAAACTATCTTCGGTGCAGGTGGCGATGTTACGGTTTTTGCGGGAACAGCTTTTGTTATCGCCACGTTCGCTGTTTCCACTGGCAGCTCTTGTTTTTTGATTTCTTCAACGGCGGTTTCCGGCGTCGGCTCCGCTTCAGTTATTTCAACAGGAGAGGCAGGTTGCTCAGCCTCATCTGGTGTGAAGAAGCCCTGCAATTGATCCAATAATGAGGGTGTGTTCTCAGTCGGGGATGCAGCCACCGTATCAGGTTCTGCGGCAGGTCCTTCCGAGGGCGGTGCTGAGGACGTTGATGCAGTTGTTGTTTCCGAGGCCGGTGGTATTCCTTGCGCCTGTTGAGCAATCTGAAGAGCTTCTGCTCTGGGTTCCACCGCTGTCGGCTCCAATGACGGCTCAGGAGTCTCGGCCTCAATGGGCGGCTCTGAAATAATTTTCGAAGCTTCAGGAACTTCAACCGGAGTCGTATTCGCGCTTACCACTTGCTGGGGAAGGTATCTGCGAAGTGGTACGGGTTCAGCTTCGTTTGCAATAATTTCCGCGGTTTCCGGCGCCAGCGGCGCAGGGGGCGGAGCCGGCTCAGCTTCAGTTATTTCAACAGGAGAGGCTAGTTGCTCAGGCTCATCTGGTGTGAAGAAGCTTGTCAATTGATCCAATAATGAGGGTGTGTTCTCAATTGGGGATGCAGCCACCTTAGCGGGTTCTGCGGCAGGTTTTTCCGAGGGCGGTTCTGAGGATGCAGATGCAGTTGTTGTTTCCGGGGCCGGTGGTATTCCTTGCGCCTGTTGAGCAATCTGAAGAGCTTCTGCTCTGGGTTCCACCGCTGTCGGCTCCAATGACGGCTCAAGAGTCTCGGCCTCAATGGGCGGCTCTGAAATAATTTTCGAAGCTTCAGGAACTTCAACCGGAGTCGTATTCGCGCTTACCACTTGCTGGGGAAGGTATCTGCGAAGTGGTACGGGTTCAGCTTCGTTCGCAATAATTTCCGCGGTTTCCGGCGCCAGCGGCGCAGGGGGCGGAGCCGGCTCAGCTTCAGTTATTTCAACAGGAGAGGCAGGTTGCTCAGGCTCATCTGGTGTGAAGAAGCTTGTCAATTGATCCAATAATGAGGGTGTGTTCTCAATTGGGGATGCCGCCACCTTAGCGGGTTCTGCGGCAGGTTTTTCCGAGGGCGGTTCTGAGGATGCAGATGCAGTTGTTGTTTCTGCGGCCGGTGGTATGTCTGGCTTTTGTTGAGCAATCTGAAGAGCTTCTGCTCTGGGTTCCACCGCTGTCGGCTCCAATGGCGGCTCAGGAGTCTCGGCCTCAATGGGCGGCTCTGAAATAACTTTCGAAGCTTCAGGAACTTCAACCGGGGTCGTATTCGCGCTTACCACTTGCTGGGGAAGGTATCTGCGAAGTGGTACGGGTTCGGCTTCGTTCGCAATAATTTCCACGGTTTCCGGCGATGCAGGTGGCGCAGAATTGGCTATATTTCCGGCAATTTCCGTCGTTTCAATTGACCCAGAAGAAAAATAGTCGGCGAGCTGATCAAATATAGATGTTGTTTCAGGTTTTGGGGTTGCCGATACGGGGGGCTCGACCAGCTCACTAATTGCATCGCTAACCGCTTCGGACATCGTCTTCGGTTTTGGGATTTCGGGCTCGGTCGTTGTTTTTGGTGCTTCGCTAACGGCTTCTGCTTTTTCTGTAATTTTTACAGGTTCTACCGGTTCCGGCTCCGGCTCCGGCGCCTTCGTAGCCTCCTGGCTCTCTTCCGGAGCGGTTTCGAGCTTTGCGGTCGAGTCACGTAAAAAACCAACAATGCGATCCAATGCATCGGGTTCGTTGCTCGTTACCAGTGGATCGGTTTTAACAGTTTCCGTTGTGGGTTCCGACATTAATACGACCTGCTGAGGCTGGGCCGGCGTTGACGTGGTTTCGGGTTTGGCTTCCTTTGCTGGATCTACTGTGACTGCCTCCACTTCAACCTTCTCGGGCTCTATCACTGGTTCAGAGTATGCAGATTCCTGAACCGACTCGCCTTTCATGAAACTCGAAAGGCGCTGGAAGATTGAAGATTCATTCTGATTTTCTGCTGGAGGTTCCGAGACCGCAACACTTGCCGGTTCAGTCTGTTGTGGTGGAATTGGTGGCTCAGGTGCTTGGGTGGCTTCTTCAACAGTTTCAATCGGGGCGGCGGGTTCTATTACGGGCTCTGTAATAGGATCTGTAACGGGGGCAGGTCCCATCTGAATGGTTTGCGGGGCCTGAGCGGGCATTGGTGCCGGCATTGGAGGCAATTGTGGAACGGTTGGAGCCGCAGCGATGATCGGTTCCGGGGCCGGTTCGGGAGTTGGCTCAGCAATTGGTGTTGAGGCTGCGGCGTATGCCACGGGTGCTGTCGTCTCTGGTGGGCTGGGCGGTGCAGACAGATTTTGTGCACCTTGAATGCGCTGGTTCTGTACGGCGAGCAAGTAGTGCGCGATGTCGAAATAGCCGCGATCAACGGCGACATCGACGGGGGCCATTCCGCTGCTATCGGTGGCAAACGGGTCCACGCCTTCCGCAACGACACGACGTACTGCACCAAGGTCGTTGGCCCAAACGGCTTCAAATAGTCGTTTCGTTGCGTCGGAATCCGCTGCATTCGCCGATGTGGCGATCATGAATATTAGCGTAGCCGCAATCAGCACGGCGTGGGAGACAGCACGTCTCATCGAAAGCAAACCTCTAATATTTACTGGGTTATGCAGTTTACCAAAATCTGAAAATTTAGGCAAAAGGCAGTGAATCAAAAGAATCACGTGTACACAAGGTTTTTGCATACTTTTATGAAACCGCGCTTCGAAAGTTTCGTCTCTACTCCGCTATCCTGACTGAGGTCCTGAACGGCTTCATAAAGATTTGGTGCCTGCTCCATCAGTTCCGAAACTTCCCAGGGAAAGTTTTCAAACGCCTTGATGGCCTGCCGGAGAGTTTCATGCGCTACCTCCCCGGCATCTGCGCCGTCCGGTACCTCGGTTTTGGCGATAATGCCGGCAATGGTCAAAAGGGCGGCACGTGTCCAGCAATCACGCGATATTTTATCGTTGTGACGCTCAATCAGCTCCTCAGACTCCGGCTCAAGTGCAAACAGGATGTCAAACTTGTCTGTAATGCCGCTTTTATAGAGCTCATGGACCTCGGCTAAGACAGGTGCCAGATTGATACCAGCACACGCCGCCCCGCCCGGACATGTATCACATGAACGCAATTTAATTTCCCTTCGATTTGACCTGACTCGAAATGTAGGGGGTCATTCCGAACGGATCAATATTTGCGTGAGTGTTCAGCAAATGGGTGTTTGGGAGAACAATGGCCCGACCGTTTCCAGTCGAGCCATTGATATATTGGTAGCTGGAGGCAGACTTGAACTGCCGACCTCGGCATTATGAGTGCCGCGCTCTAACCAGCTGAGCTACCCAGCCATAATTCATCCCGGATGTTGCCGGGAATACGGGGGGTATTAAGGCGTTAGACCCTCAACTGTCAAGCGGCATTCTCAGTGATTCTGCGTCTCTTCGCCGGATCGGCAATCCTAAAACCAGCCACCGTTAGGTTTAGATTTGACCGGAACTGGAGATTGCGCAGGTTTTTGGTCAAAATTGCGCATGAATGCGTTGAGGCCATCCTTATTTTCTGCGAGCGGTGAACCCCCAACAGGGTCTTTGGTCAACCAGGGGCGATCAGCCAGATCTCCCTTAATTGCGATCATCGGTACAGGCTCAGGGTCTTTCACCCAATAGGCAATGGGTTCCGGCGCGATCAGACGCTGTGGTTCAACCGGATCGGCTTTTTCATAACGAATGGGTGCCGGTCCATAATAGTTCACCAACCGGCGTTCATCGGCCTCATAGGGCTTGGCGTAACACACAACCCCGCCAATCGAACGATAGCAATAGCGCGGTTCGTGATCTTCGACCGCCGCTTCATAAGCTGATTTCTGGGCGCAAGCCGAAAGTGCCAGGGCCGCTCCGATAACGAAAATCCAGTTCTTCATTATATTCCTCCACATACCAGAACGGTGAAACCACCGTTTATCTGTAGAGAGAGGAGCAGATTCCATGCCAAAAAAAGCCCGCTCCAGAGTTATCCTGAAGCAGGCTTTGTTCTCAATGGCTTAGCGAGATTGGTAGTTACTTATTAACGTCAATTACCATGCGTCCGCGAACCTGCCCCTGGAGGATTTTACCGGCTAACTCCGGCAAGTCGGTAAGACCTGCCTCTTCTGTAACGTCAGCCAGTTTGTCCATGGGAAGCTCATTTGCGAGCCGATTCCAGGCGGCGACCCGACGTTCTTTCGAGCACGTGTTTGAATCAATTCCGCAAAGGTTAATCCCTCGCAGCAGGAATGGCAGAACGTTTGATGAAAAATCGATGCCCCCTGCGTTGCCGACTGAGGCTACTGTCCCCCAATAGGCGATACTTGGCAGGACGTTGCCAAGCATGGCACCACCAACATTATCAACACAGCCGAGCCAGCGTTCTTTACCTAGCGGGCCACGCGGTGTTTCGCTCAATTCCTCACGCCCAACAATAGTGCTGGCACCCAGGCCTTTCAGATAGTCATGGGTTTCCTCCCGGCCCGTTCCCGCAGCGACGCGGTAGCCGAGATTGGCGAGCACTGCAACGGCAACAGAGCCAACGCCACCAGCCGCACCTGTTACCAGAACCTCACCGTCCTGGTCGGGGCTCAAGCCATGTTCTTCAAGCGTCATGATGGCCAACATTGCGGTCAGGCCTGCTGTGCCGATTGACATGCTTTGTTGTAGTGACAGACCGTCCGCGAGTGGCACCAGCCAGTCTGACTTAACCCGGGCGCGTGTTGCAAAGCCGCCCCAATGAATTTCACCAACGCGCCAGCCGGTGAGCACGACTTCATCGCCCGGCTTGTAATCAGAGGAGGATGAGTCTTCGACAATTCCGCAAAAATCAATTCCCGGCACGTGAGGATATTCACGTACCAGACGCCCGAGGCCTTTGACGATCATGCCGTCCTTGTAATTCAGGGTCGAATATTTCACGCCAATTGTGACATCGCCTTCTGGCAGGCGGTCATTGTCGAGTGTCTGAATGGAGTTGCTTACTTTGCGCTCGTCGTTCTCTTCCAGCAAAAGAGCTCGAAACTGATTGGATTCGCTCATTTGATCTACCTTTAATATTTGCCTCGGTCAGAACCTTTATAGTGAGCCGGTGCGGAAGGTCAACGACCCCACCAAGCCTCAATAGCTGCGTTCATGTGTGGTGATTGATAAAGTTCGTTGACGCCTACTATAATGAACATGTAGCTATCGACTTGAACCGACGTATCCTGTGATCGGAATTTGAATAATGGCCCATATCCTTCTTATAGACGATGATGAAATGATCCTGCGGTTCGCCGAAGCGGTTTTGCTTGAGAACGGCCACGGCGTATCGAAAGCAGAAGATGGTGAAGAAGGCCTTCGTGTGGCTCGGGAAGACGGCCCGGATTTGATAATTACAGATATGAATATGCCGAAGGCCACCGGCTGGGACATTATCAGGACGCTAAAATCTGACGACGCGACCAAGGCCATTCCGATTATCGCACTGTCCGCTCATACCTCCGCAGATAACCGCGACCCAGCCTATCTGGCAGGCTGCGAAGCTTACTTGAGTAAGCCGTTGAATACTGAGCAACTCGTCAAAGCCGTTAGGGATGCGTTGCCGGGGTAAGGAATATGGGGTTAATGACTGCTCAAAGCGATTTTTAGAAGAGCCTGTATTGAACATTCTACGTTAGGTTTGTTAGGTGACGAAGTCGGGCTGTTCGTCGTCTCATCTGAGTTTGATCCCAAGTTGCTCAGTGTTTGAGGTGATCTATTTCACGTTGGTCCGGTGGCGCGATACGCACGGACGTAATCTGACGATGCGAGCGTTCCAGGATGTCGAAACGGAAATCATGAAAGATGAAAGACTGGCCGACTTCGGGAATTCGTCTGGATTCATGTAGTATTAGACCTGCGATTGTAACTGCTTCTTCATCCGGAAGCCCCCATTCGTATTCCCGGTTGAGATCTCTGATCGGTGTGTTGCCATCAACGGTAAGGCAGCCATCTGCATCCAACTCTGTTTTTTTAGAAACTACATCGTGTTCATCGTCTATTTCTCCGACGATTTCTTCAATGATATCCTCTAGCGTGACAACGCCAATCAGGCTGCCGTATTCGTCGACAACCAGTGCGAAATGCTGACGCCGTTTGCGAAAGGTTTCCAGTTGTTCAAGAAGTAACGTTTGTTCGGGGATGAACCAGGGGTCTGATGAAAGTGCAATAAGGTCGATTTGATCAATGCTGGTGCCGGACTGAATTTCACGTAGCAACTCTTTCGCATGCAGCACACCGACAATATTGTCTGGGTCATCTTTCCAGACTGGAACCCGTGTAAAAGGGCTGTCCAGAATGGCCGCAACGCTCTGATTGGCAGGTAGTCCTGCGTCGATGGTGGTCATGTTTTTCCGATGGGTCATGATTTCCATAACTTCGACGTCAGCAAGATCAAGAACACTTCTCAGCATTGCTCGCTCATGTTTGACTGACTCGTGATCGTCACCTTCATGCAGATCAATCGCGCCGCGCAATTCCTCGTCACCATTGCCGATGTTTTCTTTTCCAGAGTGATTTGCACCCAGTAATGTGAGGATTAATCGTGCGAAAAAATTTACGCCGACAGTCAAAGGAGACAAAATTACAACCATTCCCTTTATGATCCATGCAATTCGGAGCGCCATTCTGTTGGCGTTACGAATGGCATAGGTCTTTGGAATGACCTCGGAAAAAATGACAACTATGATGGTCATAGCGATGGTTGCGTAAAAAACCCCGACCTCACCAAAAACGGAAATCAAAAACCCTGTCGCCATAGCAGAGGCGGTGATGTTGACAAGATTATTACCAATCAATAGCGAACCGATCAGACGTTCTTTTGTCTCGTGCAGGCGGTTGATTGTGCCAGCTCTTTTGTCACCATCTTGTTCAAGTCTGTGCATTAGCGGACGAGATACCGCAGTCAACGCTGTTTCTGAACCGGAAAAAAAGGCCGATAGTAACAGTAAGAAGATAATGATACTCAGGGTGATAATCATGACGCTCGCTTAATTGAATTGGTGAGAACGGGAGTTATTCTGTGCCAAGAGAGTTGAGGTTGAGATTTCAGATTTCTTCTATCATTTCCCAGAAGTTTTCTGCGATGGCAGGCAAATTTCCATTGGCTTTGAAAATCCTGATATCTACCGGAATGTTCCAGCTGTCGTCTCCTGCAGGGACCAGTGGGCGCTGATCTCTTCCCCGGTTCAGACGCATGTTGGCGATCCATGCGACGCCGTGGTTTTCTTCGGCGAGTGATTTCAAATTGATGGCGGCGGGAGATTCTGAATGGCGCTTCAGATAATTCGGGCCATCACGTCGTTCAAGCATGGCTTTGACGGTCTGTCCAAGTGCGGAAGGTTCAGAGTAAACCAAATGGGGAATGAGATTTCCGGGGGACCCAGGCAATGCGTATACCGGTTTTCCGTCCGCGGTTGCTGCCGATACAGGGACCAGGAAGTCTTTGCCAACTATTTTCGATGCGTATTTATCCTGATTAAATCCGAGATCTACATCTGCATTGGATAAGCAAAGCATGAAATGACAATCGCCGTGTATCAAAAACTTGGCGCAAGGATCCATATGGTCGGCCTGCAGACTCAGGCCTGTTTCTTCTGGAACACCTCGAATTGAATGAAACCACTCAGGGAAAAATAGAATCGAAACAGTGTGGGTTGAGGCGAATTTCAGAGTCTTGGCACCGGCAATCGACTGGCGAACACGCTCCTGCCCCTGGTTTACCTGGCGAAGGACATCCTCAGCTACCGGTCTCATCAAATGCCCCGCTTCTGTCAGCTGAATAGGGTGACTTTCTCGGTCAAATAGAGGTGCGCCCGCCCAGTCTTCAAATGACTTAATTCGACGACTAAAGGCAGGTTGCGCCGTGTTTCGTTGCTGAGCGGCCCGGGAAAAATTCCCTTCGTCAGCAAGAGTGAGAAAATCCTCAAACCACCCGATCTTCATTTGAACGAGACTCCATTGGCTAAAACCATTGCGGGATCAAAGCACATAAATTCGGTACTGTTAATGCCAAAATTGCATATTAATTAAAAAAACATAAGTAACTTTATTCTTGAGAATGAGAATAAGCCATAAAAAACAATATGTTAAATGCAAAAAAATATTCTAAAAATATTCAGTGATGCCAAAAACGCATAACATTATCCGGTATTAGTATTAGAAATGGTTTCGTACAGGCTCTACAGATTGACTCTGGAGGAGTTCCTTTCCAACTGAATTTTGGCTTGTTGGCTTAATTTGCAGCGAACCAGACCGGTTGGAAAAACGGAGGAAGAGAAATTTCATGATTTTTCAACAAGGAGGAAGTAAATGAGTATTGTTAAAAAAATCCTATCAGTTTTCGCAGTCGCATTTATGGCTGTAAGTACCGCTCAGGCGGGGGTTATAAAGTTCGGTGTTACCGACATCACAGGTCTTGAATCACTGCAGACAGAATATGGTGATTTCGTAAAGGCACTGGAGGATGTGACCGGCGACACCGTAAAATTTTTCCCTGTTAACAGCCGGACTGCTGCCGTGGAAGCACTGGCGAATGGCCATGTTGACTATATCCTGACAGGGCCAGCTGAGTACATTGTATTCCGTGCCCGTGCCAAGGCCGTTCCTGTTGTTGCATGGCAACGGCTGGACTATTTCACTCAAATTGTAACCCTGAACGGGAATGGCGTTACCACAATCGATGATTTGAAGGGTAAAAAAGTCGCTTTTGGGGATGTCGGTTCAACATCAACGCATCTCGGCCCAGCACAGTTGTTTGCCAGCGCCGGTTTGATGCCTGGTAAAGATTTCGAAGCGTTAAACATTCATCGGAATGTCGCCGTTGAAGCATTAATTCAGGGTAATATCGACGCTTTTGCTGTTGGTTCATCACATCTGGTAAATATTCGTGCGAAATTTCCTGGCGCTGGCCTGAGAGTTGCCGGTCGTGGCCCTGATCTTCCTAACGATGTTCTTGTTGCCGGTGCACACGTTGCCAGCGGGGATGTAGACAAGATCAGAAAAGCTTTTGTCGACAATGCAAAGAAACTGATGTCGGCTGCCATTAAAGGCGAAGAAAACAAGAAGTATATTGGTGGTGCCTTTATTCCGAATGTTTCTGACGCCGATTATGAGTATGTGCGCCAAGCCTATATTACGGTTGGTGCCAAAAACCTAGCCAAATTCATCGACGAGTAAGATGGAAATGGGAACCAACGGCAACGCTGTTGCTTCGGCCCCCGTGGGTAACTCCACGGGGGCCATCCCTTGCGCCCTGGAAGTTAAGAACCTCAGACTGACGTTTCCGAATGGATTCCACATATTCAACGGAATCGATTTTTCCGTAAACGAAGGTGACAAGGTTGCCATCATTGGGCGAAACGGTGCGGGAAAATCGACCCTGCTTCGCGCCGCGCTGGGAATGATCCCGCAATCCGAGAGCGACGGGGAATGGCTCTACGGACAACAACTGCACGGGATCAGACAAAGTGCGCGGAGGAAGTTGTTGTGCCAAGTCGGGTTTGTCCATCAAAAGCATAACCTAGTTCCTCGTGCGACGGCTTTGACGAATGTCATTCACGGGGCCATGGTCCGCCATCGCCCGAGCTGCCGTTTGTGGAGCCATGTATTTACGGCATCTAAATTGCGCGATGAAGCCATGATGTGGCTAGAGCGTGTCGGTTTGGGAGATCGTGCAATGAATAATGCGAGTGCCCTGTCCGGCGGTCAATCACAACGTGTTGCGATTGCGCGTGCGCTGATGCAGGACCCCAAGCTGGTGATCGCTGATGAGCCTGTGGCAAGTCTTGACCCTGTTGCTGGCGAAGAAATTATGAGCCTGTTCGCAGAATTGGTGTCGGAGCAAAATGCAACCCTCATATTTGTATCCCACCACCTGTCGCATGCGACGAGCTATTCAGACCGAATTATTGGCGTGCGGGATGGCCGGGTTGATCTGGATTGCTTGACAGGCGAAAAAACGCTCGAAGAGCTTGGCGATATTTATGGAGACGACGATGACGACACTAACTAGCACAACGCCAAGTCGCTACCATTCGCTCAATGCATTTCAGTTTGCCTTGGCGGCACTCGCGTTTGGTCTGGTATGGACGGCGTTTAACGGGATTGATTTCTCGATTGACACGATACTGGCGGCGGGGCCACGGGTTGACCGTTTGCTGTCACAAATGTGGCCTCTTGATTTTTCGAGCTTCGGAAATCTGGCTAAGCAGCTCTGGATTACGTTCCTGATGGCAATCTGTGGCACCACTATGGGAATTATCATTAGCCTTCCCTTGGTCCTGTTTGCGGCCAAAAACCTGACGCCTCATCCGATAGTCCGGTTCGCAGTCCGTGGATTTATTTCATTCTGCCGGACAGTGCCTGATTTGATCTGGGCATTAATATTCGTGATTGTTGTTGGCCTCGGCCCGGTTGCCGGCGCGCTGGCAATTATGATGGATAGCATCGGTTTTCTGGGTAAATTCTTTTCTGAAGCGTCGGAAGAGCAGGACATGGGCCCACAGGAAGCGTGTAAGGCCATGGGTGGAACCAATCTGGATGTGGCAATGGCCGTTGTTTTGCCAAGTGCTCTGCCTTCATTCATCAGTGACGCTTTGTTTGCAACGGAAAAGGCAGTGCGTGCCTCGGTGATTCTAGGGCTTGTTGGTGCTGGTGGTATTGGGATTGAGCTCAAGGTTGCAATGGACTTGTTCCAGTACGAAAAAGCAGCATTAATCATCTTGATGATTTTTGTCCTGGTGGTTTGTGTGGAACAGGTAAGTAACCGCTTGAGGGCCTCTATTATTGGCGGTAACTAGATTTGAACCCACCTTGAGCGATGCAAATTCGAATTGATAAAGCCCTACTGAAAGCGATCATCACTTGCTCTCGGTGGGGCTTTGTTCTGCTACCGCAATTTCGAGAAACGCAAATAGATGACTAAAAAGAAAATACATCAGAGGAACAGGTGGCAGGTTCTTAGCTCCTGCAGTATTTTGCACATTATCCATGATGGCATGAGCAACATGCTCTATGTGCTATTGCCGGTATTGGCGCAGCAGTTCGGGTTAAGTTTGTCTCAGGTTGGGATGATCCGTGGTGCTCAGGCGGCTGCGACTGCTTTGTTTCAAATTCCTGCGGGGTTTTTGTCTGAGCGAATTGGCGAACGGGGACTACTGTCACTGGGCACAGTCCTGATGGGGGCGGCGTTTGCTATGGCGGCGTTAAGCTCCGGATATTATGTTTTGCTTCTGTTGTTGTTTATCGCCGGTGCGGGGTTGGCTGTTCAACACCCCCTGTGCTCATCCCTTGTCAGCCGCGCCTACTCAGAAGACGGCCGGCGGGGCGCGTTGGGAACTTATAATTTTTCGGGAGATGTTGGAAAATTTGCGATTGCGGGCTCCGCAAGTTTGATGATTTCCGCCGGTTTTGCTTGGCAAACCCCGACAATTGGATTTGGCGTGGTGGCGGCTGTTGCGGGAATAATCTGTTTGCTCGTCCTCAGACGAATTGATATTGGTGGCCGTCCCGCTCGTTTTCGTTCCGATAAATCCAGTGCTGCAAAAGGGTGGGGTATTAAAGACCTTCCAGGTTTCATTTCACTTTGTTTCATTGGGATTATTGACAACAGCACCCGAACCGCCATTTTGACATTTGTCGCTTTTCTTATGATATCCAAAGGAGTCCCGGAAGGATGGGCCGTGCAGGCAATTCCGGTTGTCATTGCCGGTGGTATGGCTGGTAAGCTTGCCTGCGGGTTTATCGCTGACAGGATCGGCGTAATCAAGACGGTTATATTGACCGAACTGGCAACGTCTGCTGGAATTGTTTTAATTATTATACTTCCTGGTATTCCCGCATTTCTCGTGCTTCCCATCCTCGGCATTGCCCTGAACGGAACGTCGTCTGTTCTCTATGGAACGGTTGGTGATCTGGTTCATGCGGACAGGCAGTCTCGGGCGTTTGCTCTGTTTTATACATTATCGTCAGTTGCCAGTGTCATCGCCCCCCTGGGATATGGACTGGTTGGGGATTGGGTTGGCGTTCAGACGGCACTTTTTGTATCAGCAGTGGCGGTGCTTTTGACCATTCCATTCACATTGGTATTACGCCCAGCAGTGTCGAGAGCCCGCGCCTAACCAAAATGGCTGAAAACTATTCAGAACCCGATACCTATTAAACATTTTATCATGCTAAAAAAAGCATGAGCATGTTTGATGGAGAAAAAAAATTAACTAAAAACGAAGTAAAAACAATGCATTAAAATTAGTGAATAATTATGGCGTTAATTATGATGCTGTTTATGCATGACAATATACGACATAAGTATTGGAAAAGTTGGGTTTGAGAGGTTATCCATTAACTTGAAATTTGTAGGCGGAAATATCTGGCCCGACTGGGTTTACTGGAGAATGAAATGTCAAAATCAGCAATCGAAGTTAATGGCCGATCCTATTCATGGCCGACCAACTCCGTCGTAGGGGTTTGCGTGGACGGTTCGCAGCCAGGGTATATTGAAGAGGCTGTAAAAGCTGGTGTCGCGCCATTTTTCAAACGAATTCTCGCCGAAGGCACCAACCGTATTGCGGACTGTGTCGTGCCATCTTTTACCAATCCAAATAACATATCGATTGCAACCGGACGTCCTCCAGCCGTGCACGGAATTTGCGGAAATTATTTTTACGATCAGGCATCAGGAACAGAAATTATGATGAACGATCCGGATTTGTTGCGGGTCGATACAATATTTAAGACATTCCAGCAAGAAGGTGCCAAAGTTTGCGTCATCACCGCGAAAGATAAGTTGCGCCGATTGCTTGGCAAAGGACTTGCATTTGAAAATGGCACGGCGATCGGGTTTTCCGCAGAGAAGGCCGATCAAGTGACGCTGTCTGAACACGGTATTGAGAATGTTCTCGACCTTGTCAGCCTGCCGGTTCCCGAAGTGTATTCAGCTGACCTGTCTGAGTTTATTTTTGCCGCAGGTGTGAAAATCATGGAACGCGACCGGCCAGATGTCATGTACCTATCGACGACAGATTATATTCAGCACAAACATGCTCCCGGGACTCCGGTTGCAAATGATTTCTACCGGATGATGGATGGCTATCTTTCCCAACTAGATGCGATGGGATGCACAATTGTGGTTACGGCGGATCATGGTATGAACGCCAAACATGATGACAACGCCGAGCCGGACGTGATTTACCTGCAAACCCTTCTCGACGAGCGATTAGGTGAGGGCAAAACTCGTGTTATTCTTCCGATCACGGATCCCTACGTTGTTCATCACGGTGCCTTGGGGTCATACGCCACGGTTTATCTGAACGATGATGTTGATCAGGCAGCATTGATTGCTGATCTGTCAGCATATGACGGGATTTTGATGGTGCTTGACCGGAAAGCAGGCTGTGAGCGGTTCGAACTCCCGGAAGACCGTGTTGGGGACCTCATAATTATATCCGAGCAAAGTAAGGCTCTCGGAACGAGCGCCGACCGGCATGACCTTTCTGCCCTGAAAGAGCCGCTTCGCTCTCACGGTGGAATCACAGAACAAAATGTTCCGTTTCTAATGAACCGGCAGGACAACGTGCCCGAGGATCGGCGGCTCAGAAACTTTGATATTTATGACGTCGCCCTGAATCACGCGCTCTGAGGAGTTCCACGCACGACGAATTTCAATGTTCTCCCCCCGGTATCTGGCCATCAATTAGTTGGTGATGGCGGGTCACGTCGGAGTGCGAAGCGTTTCCCATATATACCTATCCCGGTTGCATAGAGAAATAATATGAAAAAGAAATTTGCTTTGTTTTCGAAAAGTCAGGAGTTGGAAGATGAAATTGAAGAATTTCTTCAAAAGCTTTCTGAGTCCGCCCTTCTTTATAGTATGGCGTTGAGTGTCTATTTGCGCGATGGGGCAAACACTGATTTCGAGGACAAACTCCAACAATTATGTGAGTTTGAAACTCGTAACGATACCCTTCGGCGAAAAATTGAAACAAAACTGTATCAACAAACCCTGATCCCCGATGCCCGCGGAGACGTTTTGGGATTGCTTGAGAACCTGGATCATGTGCTCGGGTGCCTCGAAGGAGGACTGTTCGCTTTATCCATTGAACGTCCGGAAATCCCAAATGAACTGAATGGTCTCTATGATGACCTTGTGAGCGCGGTGATCAGAAGTGTTGAATTTCTGGTGCTGGCATCCCGAGCATTTTTCCGAAATCCGGAAGCAGTTTCTGACCATCTTCACAAAGTCTCCTTCTTCGAGAAGGAAGCAGACAAAATCAGCACGATCCTCAAGCGAGAAATATTCGCCTCTGATCGAGAGATCGGCGACAAGATTCACCTGAAAAGTTTCGTTGAATACATAGATAACGTAGCTGATGTCGCCGAAGATGTCGCTGATCGCCTCGGCATCTATGCCATCAAACGCGCCTTTTAAATGACTGAGGGCGTTTCATGGAACTGGTGATTTTAATTTTTCTGACAAGTGGTCTGTTTCTCGGATGGTCGCTGGGAGCGAACGATGCGGCCAACGTATTCGGGACCGCCGTTGGCACCCGTATGGTGCGTTTTACAACAGCAGCGGTGATTTGCTCGATATTCGTCATCTTGGGGGCTGTCATCAGTGGATCAGGGGCGGCTCACACATTAGGTAAATTGGGTGCCATCAATGCGCTTGGCGGCTCGTTTATGGCCGCTTTTTCCGCCGCGATAACCGTCTACATGATGACACGGGCTGGATTGCCCGTATCGACCAGTCAGGCAATTGTCGGTGCGATAATTGGTTGGAACCTGTATAGCGGATTTCCAACGGATTCTTCGGCACTAACAAAGATTGTTGCGACCTGGATAGCCTGTCCTTTGCTCGCGGGATTTGTCGCCGTGGTGCTCTATAAGATAACTGTGGCGATCCTCGGCAAAGCGCAGTTTCATCTTATTCGACTTGACGCCTATTCGCGCGCAGCCCTGATAATCGCAGGTGCAATGGGGGCATATAGTTTGGGCGCCAATAATATTGCCAATGTGATGGGTGTTTTTGTCTCGTCAAATCCGTTTACTTCGTTCGAGGTTGGAGGGCTGTTTGCCTTCAGTGGTGTACAGCAGCTATTCTTGATCGGTGCCCTGGCGATCGCTGTTGGTGTGTTTACCTATTCGAAAAAAGTCATGATGACGGTTGGTGGTGGGTTAATGCCGCTTTCACCTGTATCGGCTTGGGTCGTCGTAGTTTCCCATTCCATCGTCCTTTTCCTTTTCGCGTCGGTGGGGCTCGAATCCTTTTTGGCCGACGCAGGGTTGCCTACAATCCCATTGGTTCCGGTATCAAGTTCGCAAGCTGTGGTCGGGGCGGTCATTGGTCTCGGCCTGTTGAAGGGGGGGCGGGGCATCAACTACCGCGTATTGGTCAATATCGCATCAGGATGGGTGACGACGCCCGTGATTGCCTGCGTGGTGTGTTTTGTATCCTTGTTTTTCCTGCAAAACGTATTCAATCAGGAAGTATATCGTGACGCCTCCTATGTGGTCGATCCTGTCGTGATTGAAAAACTTGCGGAAAATGGTCAACCCTCTCAGGTTTTGAAGCCGTTGTCCGGTAGGGAGTATACGAGCGTTTCAGAATTCAGGCGGACCATCGCCGATCATACGAACTTGACCTCAACAGAGGAAACCGAACTCCTGAATGCCGCGGAAATTGTGAACATAGTCGTCGACGACAGTACGCTTGCGAAAATCAAGTCAGGCGTCGTGACCAACATACAATTGGCAGCGCTGAAAAATTTGAGCGGGCAGACCTACAGGCACAAATGGCAGTTGAATAATGCATTGGCGGTTGCGAGCGAGGAATGGCGATACCGGCCTAACACGAAGGCTAACAAGGGATATAACAAAAAGTTGGGTATAACACTCGATTCAGTCAATCGGGTGATGCGAAGCAATCTGCATTAAGGCAAGAATTAGACGTTTAAAATTACAATGGAATTCGTGAAGTTCTGCGTTCAATTTTTCGAGCCTCTCTTTTACGTTGATTTCTATATGGGAACAGAACTTTTATGTATCTGCAACAGATGGTCGCCTCGGGTATATTCTTACCGAATAACTTGATTGCTAAATGCATTACCTGACCATTGATGGCGTTCGTTCCAAAGCAACATCCAATCAAAATCCGCACACAATTATATCTGCACGCGAATTTACCATGTGATTGTTGCCCCACCGAGTTCCGTCAGACGGGTGTTTGCCTCCTCGAATATATTTTGACCGCTAAGGAACGAAGGTACGGCTGGATGGTTTCGGTCGATGACGGCTGTTCGTGGAAGCTGGCCCACCACCACGGGCGGTCGACGCGTGGACCGTGTGATGCCAGCCTGGAACAGAAACTTACGCGCTTTCCCCCCCCAGGATAGAAACACAACGGGCATGTCGTCGCGTTTGGCCAAGCGCCAACATAGCGCACCGATCACTGGCGCCCATAGTGGGATATGGCCTTTCAACTGATGCGGATGCCCGCCGGGTTGATAGCGGGTCAGCGTTAAACCGGTATTTAGGAACAGGACCCCTTGAGCCTGCCAATGATCGAACAACGGGCTTGGTGCGGGGAGGTTAAGACGGCCATCTTCTATGTCATCAACGACGTGTTTCCATCCGCCGGAGGACATCATGTATTTAGACCGTCCTGAACGCACAGCAGCCGCTTGCTGGATGATGCGTTTGAGGCTGGGTGAAACGCCTGGTGAACGCGAGGTCCAGTCAAAGATATCGCCTTGTTCGAAAGCGCGGCCAGTGGCACGGGAAACTCTTGGATAAGGGTCTTGACCTACTACCACAACGCTCACAGTCGCCGGCGAGATGTCGTCCATAGCCCGAAAGACGTGCGAACCGTGCGGCGCCCCTGGCGGTTCGTGGCCCTTGCGCCCAGGGAAAATGACTTCGTCGGCCCGCACGGAAAGCGAACCATCGATGGCGTCAAAGGTAGGCTCGATACCGGTTAACAACGTGCGCCACTCTGCAGCGACGTCATCTTCCCAATTTGCGAGGAAATCCTGCATGGCGGTTCTTAGGCTCGGCATAGATATGTCCTACCCTCAATCAAATCTGATCAGGTGTCTCCGGTCGCGATCACGCTGCGAACGATCGCCTCCAATTCACCCGCGTTCGGCGCCGACTCATCCGGTTTGCCGTAAGGGCAACCTTCGGGGAACTGCCAGCTTTCGTTGACACAGAACTGGCATGAACCTTCGGCGCGTCGAAGATGCCCGATGGCCGCATCGTAGGTCAGGCGCCCGGCATTCGTTTCCTGGATCAGGACATCCGCCAACATTTCCATGGGATCGTAATGGTATGCCAAAAGAACCTGCCACGCCGCTGCTCCAATTTTGCTTCGGATGCTGTCTTCTGGGCCATCAATGGCAATGGGAACGACGTTATTCCAACTGTTCGGCTCAATGCGGTGTTCCCGCCTCAACGTTTCCGCGTCATCGACGAAATCGTCGCGAAATGCCGTCCAAGCCGCTTCGGACAGTCGAGAGTGAGGCCGGAAGTTGTCGCGATACGAGAAGTGTGGCGAGACAACAAGTCGAGACTTCAATTCGTAACCGTCAATATTGATATGGAGGAACCGTTCTCGGAGCACTGTCTCTTTGAGCAACTCAAAGGTTTCCTTGATCGCCCCCAGGGCATTGTCATCGGCTTCTTCTTGGTAGTCGAACCCTATGAGATACGGCGCCATGACTTCAGCGAACATTGCCAACGAACTGCCGCCGACGATGACGATGACGGCAGGTCGACTTTGAACCAATTGTGCGATCAGGTAGGCGTGGTCGCGGACACAGTTACGGGCAATACGATCTCTCGGAATATCGTAACGATCGCTCCAGCCCGGTGAGGCGCATCCGATCATGTCGTGTTGGGCAACGTCTTCGGAAATCGACAAATCGGCCGTTGCAATAGCGCCGCCCGCGCGTTCCTTGAATCGGTCGAGTACTTGAACATAGCGCTGATAGTAACCCGTAGCATTTTCGAAGACCTGAACATCGTCCGACGTGAGCCCTGCGAGTTTCCCACCGATGACGTCGCCGGCTTCAAAACCCAGCTTATCAGGGTCTTGGCGGCGGCTGCGTTCGACCAACACCACGAATCGTTGCTCGTGGGTCCAAGCCACCTCGATCTCGCGCGGGGACTCTTCGTCCAAATACTGAATGCGCAATAGCACCCATCGATGGTCCGAACTACGTTCGGCCGATAGCAGCCAGCCGTCTTTGTCGGCAGTAATTTCAGTACCAGCAACGATATTGTCGCGGATGAAGGCAGGGTCGAGGCTTTCTTGGTAGACGTTGTGGTGGCGATAGTAATAGGCATATCGAGCGTCATTTGAAAAATTAGGGTAACTCCATCTGGCGCCATCGTCGCTCGCATAGTAGGCAGTTAGATTCGGATTGATTCCGATCGTCATGATCGGCGCCTTGCGGCAGCCGTGCATAATTCCCGGATCGACCTGACCGTGGCCCATGGCCCGACCCCTTAGGATCGGTTTTGGCGGCATCCAAGGGTCGGTTGTCTGCTTCTGGTTCCTAATGGCTTCAGGGAAATCCTCTTGCCAGTCGAATACTGGAAAGTCGCCATAGGGCGGTGTTGCGCCCCAGAACCATTGGCAGGTACGGCAGCCTCTTACCTTGGCGACCAACGCGACTTCAAGTGGGGCATCCACCATGTTTTCGTCCTCTATATGCCTAGAATTGATAAACCTTGAAATCTTGGAACCGCACGTGATTCGATGGTGGCGTTCCACCTTTGGCCCAGTGCTTGGCAGCCAATCTAATGAAAACGTCATCCGCCAGGTTTTGGACCAACATTGTGCCAGAGCAAACCCAGGCCGAGTTGTGCTTGTCCCGGTATTGGCAGACGAAAATCTGGCCGTTCCGAACAAGTCGCAAAGTTCCGGTCGGATTGTCCGCGCCTCCGTCACCGACATCGCGACCGTACTTGTTGTACATGTTGACCGAGGAAGCGCTCCAATCATTGCCGTCGATCCGGGTAATATTGAAGCTGTTGTTCCAGCCGCATCGAAATCCGTCGGCCTCGTCTCTTTCGCTGCTAGCATATGGCGGCGCACCGTGAACGTCGAAGGTAAGGTTCACATCACTACTGCCGAGGTTTGTATTGTCTATGTTGAAATAACCTGGGTCGATACAAATGGCAGCAAGTTCGAAAGTCGTTGCTTGGCGAGGATTGTCGACCTCAAAATCCACCTGCGCGTCGAAGCGGCCGTGAATAGGGGTCACACAGACGGCGGCTGCACCGGAATACGAGCCTCCTTGGCGGATCCGGATGTGTAGCGCGTCGTCCTGGAATATCTCAGTGTCTTGATTGGGATGTGAATAGCCCGCCGCCCAAATATTGCGGTCGATGCGCGTACCTCGGAAATCATCGGCGGCAATGACTGCCGGGGGCGTGACGGTCTCAACGGCGGGGCCGACGCCGGGCGCGAAGATACCGGCAATCCCGTCGACATCGCGGATGGCGGAGAAATGAGCGGGCGTGGCGGCGAACGGCATGGAGACCGACCCCAGATAGAGATGGTTTGTCGAATCGCGCAGCGCATCCCTTAAATCCGGATCCAAGGTCGGTCCGTTAGGGCCAGTCGGACACGCCACATCCCAATCCACATATAGACCATCTGTGCCGAGTTCGTCCGCCACCGCCAGCGAAGCGCCGGGATTTTCGCCAGGTTCATCTGAAAGGATGCATCGTGCTTCCGGCGCTACGTTCAGAATGCGTGTGCATTGGGCGCGATCTGCCACCAGGCGAACGCGCCCACTGACCCCGAACCGGCGGAGTTCGGTCAATATCGCGTTTGCCAGACTCTCTTCGCCACTGGGTAACAGCACAGCGATGTCGCACCGACGGGCAAATATGCTCAACACATCTTGCAAACGCGGTATGTTGAGTCGGCGGCGAGGCGGATTTGCCGCCGACCACGGCGTATCCAATCCCCTGACACCGGTCGGTTGATAGTCGTTGTCGAGCTGCGTAGAGCGGAAGGTTGTGCCGGCATCAAGTCGGCGGATATCCTGCCAGTCTAAATCGGCAATCCTCCGATTGTCGCCACAAGTCGGGCTGAGGGTGTCATGCTGGGAACACACGACCTGACCGTCTCGGCTGAGGCGCGCACTGGTGACGATACCGCTAGCGCCACAACCCAGCGCCGCCCAGAAGGCAACCATCGTGTGCTCCGGCGCCGTCAAAGCATCGCCGCCTAATCCGAAAACCGCTATCGGCGACTTCGCCATGCCTATATCACCTCCGGTTTCGGTATGGACTGGCAGACCCGATAGGCATTAGCCAGAAGGGTAAGCGTCGGATTCGACGCTCCGGACGTCGGCATGAAAGCGCAATCGAGGACATACAGGCCAGACACCTCGTGGGACTGGCAATCGGCGTTAAGCACGGCAGTTCCGGGGTCGCGTCCCGCCCGGAGCGTTCCGTGGTTGTGACCGTATCCAGAATTGTACTTACCTTGCGGGAATTGAGCCGTGATTTCTCCCCCTCCGTCCGCCAACACCTCCGCCATGCGTCGGACGGCGTATTGGCTGAGTTCGAGGTCATAGTCGTGGTGCTCGTAGTAGGTCCGGGCAACGGGAAGTCCCCAAGGATCGGTGACGTCTGGGTCCAGTTCAACCCGATTATCGTAGACCGATAGAGATTCACCAGTGAACGAAAAACCGGCGCCTGCCTGTGTGCGCATTCGGTCGAGTTCATCGATCAGCGGTTGTCCCCATTTTCGCAAGCGAGATACCATTTCAATGGGTGTCGAAGTCGTGTATGGATCGAAGGCCGCAAACTTACCACCCTTAGTGAGATTGGTATTTGGGTCATTGATCCAGTAAAGATCACGGATTTCCAGACTGCCGATGCCTGTGCGAGGCTGGTAAGGGCCGTCGATGCCGCCGTCCCATACAGATTCGTACCTAAAACGCGCAGTCACCGTTCCTTTGGTATGGTAGGTCAGATAGCGGCCGATCATTTTGTTCGGATCGGGAATTTCGGACAATAGGAATAGGCGCGCCGATTGAATTGCCTGAACGGAGACTATGACCAAGGGTGCGCCTAGGAACTGTTCTTCGGCATCCGGGGCAGTCTTGTACTGGACACCCTTGATTTTACCGTTCTCTTGAACAATTCGGGTGACGCACCGCCCGACGTGGAGTTCGCAGCGGCCCGTCGCCATGGCTTTTGGTAGCATCGTGCTATGAGCGCTAGCGCGGTCATTAAGGGGGTCGCCGAAACCGGCGAAGAAACCCGAGAATGCATAACCTGGGCGTCCGTCATAGGTCCGCGAGTTGACGGCCTTGGCGCCGAGATAAGGGTACCAGCCTGCGCGGTTGAAAAGGTCCTTCAGGAAGGGAGTCGAGGCATGCGCGCGAACTGGGGGCATCGGGAAATCATATCCGGAACGATATGGTTCTTGCATCCGAGATTGACGGGCACGCCCAGAGACCCCCCACTCGCGCTCAGCAATTTCAAAGAATGGCTGGAATTCGTCATATGTCCACGGCCAATCGACCACGGACGCGCCGTTAGGAACGCGATCTCCCATCAGCGTTTTGAGCGACATGTCCTCTCGGGTGTATCGCGGAAAATTGGCGTCCCAGAGTCGCGTTGCGCCACCGACCATATTAGCGACCCACCATTGACGCACTGTCTGGGTACGACCGCCGCGAACGTAGATATTGGGATCGGTAGCCTCAAGCGGCGTCATTTTCTCATGGCCCTCGAAATGCAACTCATCGTAGGGAAGGAAATCTTCCGCCTGCGGGTTGGGACCTTTTTCGAAAATGGTCACCGAGAACCCACGTTGGGTCAGGATACGAGCGGCCGTGGCGCCACCGGCGCCGCTTCCAACTATGATGACGTCAGGTTTGGAGATTTCAGGCTGCATCAAGTAGGTTCGCCAAACTTGATGTCCTCGGCAGGCTGCACCCAGCCCAACCACCGCCACATAATACCGTCCTCATTACCGCCCCACCTAGGATCGGCGAAACATCCCTTGATGCAATGCTCCTGTAACAGGCGAAAAAAACTGCGCTGATCGAAGTCATCCGGGAGGCCCTCGGCACTGCCCAGCTCAAGTTTGCCTAAGAAATCATCAATCTGATCTACTAACAAATCCGTCAATTTTTTCCCGAACGAAACCTGCGCCGAGGCGTCCAGGAGGATTAAACCGTTGCGGTACGCCTCCCGCCAAACCGTAATCTTGTGATATTCCTCTTCGTCCAAGGCGAGGAGTCGCGATAGGAAACGGGAGGCTCGGGCGTCGGTCGCACCGGGCACACCATTGGCATGATCGCTGGGGTACAGTCGATCAAAAAGTGCCTCTACCTGTCGTCTTTCTACATCCGTAAAATACTCTGCATCCGCAAAACGTGGAAAATTGAAAGGTCGCGTCGCTGAAAGATACCCCATGCTTTATTCACCCCCATTGCAATCCTTCGAACATACAATTTTCAACTGAAGCACGATTTTAGTCAAAACCCTCAAATGCAGTTATGTTCGTGTATTTCATGAATTATACCCGTAGTTGACTTTAATTTTCAATTTATAATATACCTTCTTAAGGATAAAACCTTGGCCCAAAGGTTCATTTAAGGTGGTATGAAGGTTAATGGCTGAAATTTTTTACGTTGCGGAGCCTAATACGTCTCTGTTCAAGATGGCCGGCCAAACGGCGGGTAGGTCCGGGAGCGTTCAGGTGCTAATGGGAGCGCGCCTACACGTAGATTCCGCAAATGAGCATCATGGCTGGGCCAGGGCAGAAACTGTGCCGGATGGCGAAGGAAAGATGAGAGCGGGTTTTGTCGAGATGTCACGGCTTTCCAAACGTCGTCAGTTGAAAGTGTTCTATACGGATGTCGGACAAGGGGATGCAATCCTGATAGAGGCAGAAGATGCTGTCATCGTTATTGATGGTGGACCCAACAGCGGTTTTCATGATCATCTGAATCGAAGGTTGGAGAGCCTTCGCCGGGCCGACGTAGCGGTCGGCTTGCCTGAGCGTGCATCGATTCACGTAAATATTGTTGTCGTATCCCACTTCGACACCGATCATTATGTAGGGCTGACCCGCATATTGAAGGACCCGGCCTACACGTTTGGCACAATATATCACAACGGCCTGCCTCGTTACGGTAATCTGGCTGGTAAAGACCTCGACTTGGGCACGCTATATCCTCTAGACGATGGCAGCAAATCCATTAGTACAGATTTGCGGGACCTTGATAGCGCTCGAACGTTGTTGGAATCGAATGCCTTGCTGACAGACAAGGGTAATTTGAACAGATTCGGGGAATTTCTGGAGGCAGCAATCAGCGCATCCAGTCAAGGTCGACTCTCTGATTTTCAACTTCTCGTAAAGCGAGACGTTAATGGCCCCCGGTTCGTTTTGCCGGGTGCCGGCGAAGATATAGAACTCGAAGTGTTGGCACCTGTCACGACGCAAACCAGCGGGCGGATCAGATTGCAGACTTTCTCCAATCCACACAGTATTACGGAGAGGAACCCGCATCCGTCACCGTCCGATTCACATACCATCAATGGTAACAGTATCGTCTTGAGATTGACCTACGGCCAGTCGACATTTCTCTTCGGTGGCGACCTCAATCAACCGGCGCAACGGTATCTGAGCGAGAAATATGGTAATCTCGATAGATTCTCCGCGGACGTCAACAAGGCGTGCCACCACGGATCGCCCGACTTCGAGCTGAGTTATCTGAAAGCGGTGAATCCGCATGCGACCATATTCTCATCAGGCGACAATGGATCTTATGACCATCCGTTTCCCGATGCCATGGGGGCGGCAGCTAAGCACAGCCGCGGCGATTTTCCCTTGGTTTTTTCAACTGAACTCGCGCGGGAAATAGGCAGTGGCGGGATAAAATTAGGTCACATCAACGCCAGGTCTAACAAGCACGTAATTGTCATGGCGCAAAAAAAGGAAAAGCCGTCCGTCAAGGAGCCTTGGCATACCTTTATGCTGCCTTATATCGGTCTTTGATGAGGCCCTGCCTTTAGTTGAAATAATGCTGCTTCTGGTGGCAAAGGGATGGCTTTCAGTAAAAACAATATTTTCTTTTGAGAGCTACGTGCTGATCATTCCTTTCGAATTGTCGGTTCCTTCTAAACTCTTCGTGTTGATGACCTCCAATCTGTAATTTTCCGCACGGCCCACAACCTGGCGATTGGCGATTTAACAATTACGAGAACGACCTTGGATCAAACTTTTTGTTTTGAATTTGGTGACGTGAGATTTGACGGAGTGACAGCCCGCCACACTACAAGCCAAAACAATAGCTTATAGTTCAATGTTAAAAATCCACACCTGTTCCCGGACTCTTAACATTGGTTGAACCCCTATCCACGGATATCTTTCCCCTCTCGCCAATAGTGAGAATAGCGCCAATAGGTCCAGCAACGGGAGAACGAGGAGCCTCTGCAATTAATTGTGGCGGTTACTCCTCGCGTAGTGAATCGGAGAAAACCTTCCTTCAACTGAATATGACATTCTGTCAGGGGATCAAGACGGTTGAACCAGTCGTCTTGCGATCTTCTATCGCCTGGTGTGCTTTGGCGGCTTCGTTCAGGGGATAGGTGTAATTGACGGTGCTCTTTACGACGCCGGATTTCATCATTTCAAAAAGATCGCCGGCCGCTGCCAGTAGATCACTTCGCTCCGCCAGGTAATAGTGGATGGCCGGCCGGGTGATGAACAGTGATCCGCGTTTGCCGAGATCGGTGATGATATCGATGGGGTCCGGCGCCCCCGATGCGTGGCCATATGCGGCGCACATGCCAAGCGGGCGCAGGCAGTCGAGTGAACTTTGCAGAGTGTCCTTGCCGATGGATTCATAAACCACATGACAGCCTTTGCCGTCGGTGATCTCGTGGACCCGCTTTGCAAAATCTTCTTCTGAATAATTGATGACGTGATCGCATCCCAGATTCCGGGCGATCTCGGCCTTGGCAGGTGAACTTACGGTGCCGATAATCAGGGCGCCCAGATGTTTGGCCCAAGGGCAAAGTACGTGGCCCATTCCGCCAGCAGCAGCATGGATCAAGACCACATCGCCAGGTTGAACCGGATGGGTCCGTTTCAGCAGGTACTGCGCCGTCAGACCTTTCATCAAAATTCCGGCAATGGCCACGTCATCGATGCCGTCGGGAATAGGAATCAGGGTTTCAGCAGGATATAGACGTTCCTCGGAATAGGCGCCGATAGGCGGCAAACCATAGCAAACTTTATCACCTGCTTTGAACTCGGTGACGCTGTCACCGACGGCAGTGACCACACCGGCAGCTTCGAAGCCAATCACCGTTGGCAATTCAGGAACGAAGATCGGATGATTGATGCCGCGTCGGTGGTAGGTGTCGGCATAATTGACGCCGATGGCCGTATGGCGCAGGCGAACCTCGCCTGGGCCCGGGCCGCCAACAGTCACCTCTTCCCAGCGGAACACATCAGGCGTACCCGTTTCATGAATGACGGCAGCTTTGGGCATGAGATACTCCTTTGACTGCAAGTTCCTGCTGAAGAGAGACTCAATTTGACTATATCACACGCCCTCCAGCATGATAGCGATGCTTAGGCCTTGCCGAAGCACGTGGCGGTGGAATTTTTGGCCTGAGGGAAGGACATGGTAGATTGTGCGGATCAATACAGGCTTACCGATAATGTCCTCGCGACCTTGCGTTATTTTGAGCCATGCTCGATATGATACGAATGCTACTGAGCCGACCTTGGATATTCAATATTGCGGTTGTCGGGTTCGTTCTGGCGCTGGTTTACATTGGCACTGAACTCACTTTCTATTGGCTCGAAGAAAACAAGATGGAGGACCTTCGTCAGGAAAAACGCGCCGCCGCCGGAAAGTGGTTCGTCGAAGAAGGTGTTTCCAAACGGTTTGGTGGCCAAGCCTTCATCATGGCGAGTGCCAATAGCGGTTTGGTTGATGGCGACCATTTCTACGATCTCAGTCTAATCTGTTATGGTCCCGGCGAGACCGAGGCTTCGCTAATTATTCTTGTTTATAAGGTCACAATTACGCCACACGGGCTCAGCGCCTATCCGCTGGGCGCAGGTGATCGTGCTAAACTGGTGAAGATGGGCGGCAGTATTGAACAGTCCCTGGAACTTCGCTACGCCGCCGCTAGTGAAGCGTTGGAAATCGGCTTCCACCGGGACGGTCAGGACGTTCCCGAAGAGATATTCGCCGGACGCTATAGCAAGGAGTTTCCCCTCATGATTCGCGGCATGGACGGGAATGTGGTGTTCGTCGACCGCACTGCCGTCGAACAACGGGCGAGGCGTCGGGTCCTCGACGCCTGCTCATCTGAAAGTACAGCCGAATGAGCATCAGGGAACTGCAACGCCGCTTAGCGTACCGCCAACCTTCGATGTGCGAAACTTCGACAGCCACCAAAACTTCTCTTCGTGACCTAACTCGGACATTTTCGACAATAGAATCTTACAATTCTCTTTTTTCAGGCAAACTCTTTGTTGGTTTTCTCAAGACTAAAGTTCCAGACCATATGTCGTGTAAGCCTTGGTTCTTAGGAGACAGGAAAATGTAAAGGCACGCGATTACAGGTATGGGCAGCAAAATTGAAGTGAACGTTGTATCCAATTCAACACTCAATAAGCCACGTGTCAGGATTTCAAATCCAGCCACTATGTATAAGATATACATAGGCCAACACCTGATCGCGGCTGTACTAAAAGGCAGTCGTTGACCATTCAGATCGGTAACGTATGCCCCAACTAACAGCTTGCCGAACGTCGCTTGCAGTTTCGTGGTTTCCATCCAACCTTGATAAGCAGCCCACAATGCCGCCGCCGACAGCCACATGATCAATTCTCGATAGAGTTCGGCCCCATCAAACGGAAAAAACTCGATAAGTGTAAAGGTGCAATAACTCAGAGCAGAAAGAATTCCTGTATCAATTAGCGCAGCCAGTAACCTGGCCCAAAATCCAGCAAACAGATTCTCGGCCATATTAGTCGCCACTTACAAAATTATATGTTTGCAGAATCAGATGAACGCGTAGCCGTTTCATTTTGATAATCTTATACTGGTTGTTTTGTGAGAGGTTAAGGCGATCACGAAGAAAATGAAAGTGAACAGACATACCAATGGCCGCTTCTGGCCAATTTGAGACTAAAACAACGCCATAAAATTCCGACCGCGGCTAAACGCATTGCAGACATCAGGCGGGCAGTTATCTCCGTTTCTTCCGCCACACCCATGGTTCAACAAACGTCCCAGCGTGCATACCATTTCCCAAATCCCGTGCGTCTCTCTCGTTTTGTACGTAGTCCGTGCTGAAACGAACGAAAGCCAGGGCCAAGCCCTGGGAAACCATCTCCGCCCCAATATCGAGGTCATTGACCTGGCATTTACCAATCATGCGCCCGTGGAGATCCCGGCCATAACTTTCACAGGTAACGGGGCTGGAGCCGATAAAGGATCTGAGGTGCTCGGTTGACTCAAACCCGCAAGGCCAGGGCGCACTATTTCGGATGCAATCCTGTCTTTGCTCTGGCGCGTCAATGCCGTAAATTCCGATCTTCGTCTTGCCGATCCAGATTGTGTCACCGTCAACTACGCGGGCAGGGCCGGTGATGTCGGCAAGGGCGGGTAAGGAAATCAAGAGCAGGGTTAAGACGATGAGGATACGCATAAAACTAATTCTATTACCATGAAGCCAGGAATAGTTCATAATTTGGAAATCGCTATTTGAGGGTTATCTTTTGATGAGCATTGGCCGCCATGGATTCAAATGAGTTGAAATTACGCGACCTAGAAGGCCCTGCTCGACAAGAGGTCTCGCGACCCTCTGTCATTAGCACAAATCTGCGCATCAACGGCAACCTGATAACCCATGGCGAGGTTCATATCAACGGAACCATTTTTGGCGACGTTCAGGCTTCGAAAATCGTCGTCGGAGAAAAAGGTTCTGTGACGGGGGACATAGTCACCGACACGATCGATGTTCACGGTTTTGTAGCAGGTGACATCGTAGGGCGGACCGTCAAATTGAAAGCGACCGCGCATATTATTGGGGACACGACACACGAGGCAATTACGATAGATAAAGGCGCGTGCTTAGATGGTAACTTTCAGACAGCGGAGTCTGTCAATAAGCTCCCAGAACCTTTGCGCTGAAATCAAATTACATGCGGAAAGCCAGAATGGGTAAAGAAGATGGGGCGGTGACAGCGCCGGCCATCTCCGCCAACACGCCCATGCATTATAAAGCCCGTACTTGGTACGGGGAAGGTGGATTATGTGGGGATCAAAGAGATCGCTGCCACAGGTTGACCTACCAAAACCATCGTTGACAGTGTTTATCAAACCTCCAGTAAGGAGTTTTCATGAAATCGCTATCTCATAGGCACCGCATCCTTATTCTTGTTGGGCTATTTGCCGGGTCGTTAGGGGCAGTCTTTCTCGTTGATCCTATTCCTCAGGATCCGCTTTATCATCTCTTTGCCGACACACGCTCTTGTCTTGGTTTAGCTAATTTTGGCGATGTGACGTCGAACATTGGATTTGCAGCCATCGGCCTGCTTGGTCTCTGGTCGATTGCTGGCCAACCGAGGCGCATAGTTTTTGAGGACCAGGCAGATGCTTGGCCTTATCTCGTTTTTTTCATCGGTGTTGGAATGCTAAGTATCGGTTCGGCTTATTATCACGCCGCCCCTGATAACGCGCGCCTTTTTTGGGATCGCTTGCCCATGACAGTGGCCTTCATGGCCTTGTTCTCAGCGATCATCGCGGACCGCGTAGATAAACGGACCTGTGTACGGCTTTTGCTTCCAGCCCTGATATTATTAGGCGCGCTCAGCCTGTTCTACTGGGACTGGACGGAAGCGCGAGGGCAAGGGGACCTGAGGTTCTACGCTCTCGTTCAGTTCTACCCCATGCTCGCCCTTCCGGTGATCTGCTGGCTGTTCCCTAAAGCGCGTTATACCGGAGGTGGATATCTTATCTGGGTGATTGTCTGGTACGCCATCGCCAAGGTGCTAGAGCATTTCGATACACAGGTTTTCGATTTGCTTGGCAACACCATCAGCGGGCACAGCCTTAAACATCTGGCGTCGGCTGTGGCGACGTTCATGGTGTGGAGGATGATCGTCGGTGCTCGAAAACATCCGGTAACGAGTTCCTCATAACCCAAAGTTGGTTTTCATTGTTGTTGCCCAGCGATAAACGACGCCAATAATTAGATAGCTGAAAATCTATGCATCATTACGTCAGGCTATCAAAAATAATAAACCAGCATAGAAGACATTATTAGTGGTCGTCGACCAGCATGTGCCGGTGGTCTAGGGCATGTAAAGCAGATACCATTTCGGACCTTCATTTGATCATCTTTTCTGAAAGAGGGGAGAAAGTCCATTTCGAGTCTGATGGCGATCATCAAAAAAATTGGCTAAAATAGAGCTTAGTCCTGAAACAATTCGTTTGGCGGGAACGCAGGGGGTGCTGTAGTCTAGTAGTGTTTTTTGGGGGGTCCGAAACGCTAGGTTGTTTAATTGCCGCAGGTGTTAGCAGGATGGCCAACTTATGATTGTCCGCCCCGAGCTAGAAATTAACGAACGAACGTATAATTGGTGTATCCGTGCGTTTTCGTTTGTTCATGACCGACTGGGAATTAAGGTCAAGGTTCACGATGCCGACGGCAAAATTGAGCAGGGTCAGATATTTCTGTTCAATCACTTCACCCGCTTCGAGACGGTTATTCCGCAATACATAATTCATGAGGCGACCGGAGCGTATTGTCGCTGCGTGGCCTCGCATGAATTGTTTGAAGGCGACGGGGCGTTTGCAAAGTTCCTCTGGAGTGTTGGTGCAGTGCCAACCAATCATCCAGGGTTGCTGGCCTTTCTTGCCGCCGAGATTCTTCGCGGCCACAAGGTCATCGTGTTTCCCGAGGGCGGAATGATCAAAGACCACCGTGTTGTTGATGATCAGGGTGAGATAGGCATCTTTTCGCCGACCGACAAGATTCAGCGCAAACATCATCAGGGTGCCGCTGCCATCGCCCTGACTTTGGAGATTTTTAAAAAACGAATTCTTCTGGTTCATGAAGGTGCTGACACGCAGCGACTTCAGCGCTGGGTTGAAGCTGTGGGATTGGACAACGTTGAGGCGTTGGTTGCTGCCGCTCGTCAACGGACACTGGTGGTTCCCGGCAACATCACCTTTTATCCAATCCGCGGTGATGACAATATCCTGCGCAAGGGGGCCGCCATGTTCGGCGGCGATATCGGGCCCTCAGCCGAGGAAGAACTTCTGATTGAAGGCAATATCCTGTTCAAAAACACTGATATGGATGTGCGCTTTGGCCGGCCGATTGCGCCGGGGGTCAACTGGCATTGGTGGGAAAAATTCGCCTTGAAACGGGTGTTTGAGCGGATCGACAGCCTGCAAGATCTATTTGATCTGAATGCAGGTTCCGGACGCTGGATCGATCGCATGGTATCGATGGTATTGGGCCGGCAGACCGGAATATTGCGCAATGAATACGCTGACGGAATTTATGCCTGTGTCACGGTTAACCTGAGCCATTTGGTTTCAAGGCTGATTTTTTCGTTACTTGATCAGGGAACGACCGAAATCGACCATGAACCGTTTCACAGGCTTCTCTTTACGGCAATCAAGTATGCCCAAAAGGAGCCATCGATCCACCTGCACCGCAGCTTGATTAATCCAGAGCGTTATAATGGCATCCACAAAGGGGTCTGGCATCGGTTTGAGCAATACCTGGATATGGCGACATCTTCTGAATTGATCGAGGTGCTGCCTGACAAATATAGGTTTCTGCCTAAACTTCAGCAGCAACACTCATTCCACGAAGTGCGTCTGGAAAATCCGATTAGCGTCTATGCCAACGAGGTGGCGCCCTTGTCCGCTGCATGCCGGGCGGTTGATCAGGCAGTTGCATCACTTGCCACAGTGGATGAAATAGCTATGGCAAAGCATTTGTTCGATGATGAAGTTCGCATGTATGCGTGGTGCAGGGACAATTATTCGCGCCGACAATACGCGAAAATCAATGATCAGGAGACAGCGACGGAGAGCGGCGAACCTTATCTGTTGGCCCAGGGCGGCGGCCGGAAACTGGGGGTCGTTCTGGTCCATGGGTTTCTGTCGTCGCCGGCGGAACTTCGGGACTTCGGCGACACGCTTGCCGCCCTTGGTTATCCGGTGATCGGTGTGCGTCTTTGTGGTCACGGGACATCGCCCCATGATCTCAGGGACCGGGAATGGGCCGACTGGCTTGGTTCGGTTCGACGCGGAGTCGAGATTATGTCGGCATTCGCCGATAGAGTGTGCCTTGTTGGGTTCTCCACCGGCGGTGCACTCGCGTTGAGGCTGGCGGCTGAACGCCATGAAAAACTTGCCGGTGTTGTGGCGGTATCCGTGCCGATCAAGTTTCGTAACCGCAACCTGATGTTCGTGCCGGTCGTTCACGGTATCAACAAAATGACCCAATGGGTGTCGTCACTGGAGAGCCTGATACAGTTTCGTCCCAACCAGTCAGAGCACCCAGAAATCAACTACCGCCATATTCCTGTGCGGGGATTGTTCGAGTTACGCCGATTGGTTGAAGAGGTGAAGATCTGTTTGGCAGAGGTCACTTGCCCGGTCAGTGTTATTCAGGGTACCGATGATCCTATCATCGACCCCACTAGCGCTGATGAGGTTATTGATAAAATCTCGTCCGAGAACAAATCGCTGCACATGATCCCGTCCGCCCGCCATGGCATTCTGAACGAGGATATCGCAGGTACCCAACAATTGGTGATGTCTTTTCTTGGTTCCCTGTCGAAGGAATCGTCCCGTTTGGGGCAGCCGTCCGAGGTCGTTTCATCGGGCGAGCGGTTTGAAGCTTTGCACGTTGTCACTGGTGAGGGAGGTCAATGATGCGTATCGGAAACCTGCTTCGGCGGGCCGTCGACGCAGCTGCCAAACCGTTCCGCGTTCGGCAAATGCCAAAGGTCACAGAAAAGCAACAGCCGTATGCATGGGAAGCGTCCTACCCGGAAGGCATATCCTGGCAAACCAAGATCAGTGCTCAACCTTTGCCGAGCCTGCTGGATACAGCGGCAGCCAAATTCGGAGATCAGGTTTGTATCAGTTTCCGCGGCCACCAGACGCTTTATCGGGACGTCGCGGATCAGGTCAATCGAGCAGCCAAAGGGTTTCAGGCACTTGGCGTGAAAAAGGGAATCAAGGTTGGTCTGTTGTTGCCGAACTGCCCCTATGCGGTTATTTGCTATTACGGTGTGCTGAAGGCAGGCGGCACGGTTGTTAATATTAACCCGTTGTATTCGGCCCGCGAGATTGAGGATCAAATCACTGATTCAGGTCTGTGTATTCTGGTAACTCTGAATATGAAGGCGTTGTACAAAAAGGTGGAACCGCGCCTGGAGGAAGGTGGGCAGCTTGAGACAATTATAGTTTGTTCGCTTGGCGGGGTACTGCCATTCCATGAAAAAGTTTTGTTTCGACTGCTCAAGCGGCACGAAGTTGCCAATATTCCCGATGATGACTGCCACGTCCTGTTTGACCGCCTGATCGATAATGCTGGTGACCCCGAGCCGGTCACCATTGATCCTGCCAGTGATATTGCTGTTTATCAGTTCACCGGCGGCACCACGGGGTATCCCAAGGCCGCGGCGCTGACCCATGCCAATCTGTTTGCCAATACCGAACAACTCGCCATGTGGGCGACTGAGGCCAAGCCAGGAGCAGAGAAAATTCTCGGCGTATTGCCGTTGTTTCACTCATTTGGCATGACGGCGGTAATGAACCTTGGAATCAAGCTCGGTGCTGGACTTATTCTCCTGCCGAATTTTAAACCGGCCGATGTACTTGATGCTATCGGGCGTGAAAAGCCAACTATTTTCATCGGCGTGCCGACCATGTTTTCGGCTCTTAATGCGGTTCGTGACATTGGCAAATATGATATCACCAGCCTCAATTATTGTATTTCAGGCGGCGCACCATTACCGGCTGAAACCCAAAATCGATTTGAAGAGATATCTGGTTGCACGCTAGTAGAAGGGTACGGGTTAAGCGAGACTAGCCCAGTTGTTGCCGTCAACCCGCTGAATGGTAAAGGTAAGCCGGGCTCGGTTGGGTTGCCGCTGCCGGGCACGGTGGTCACGATTGTCTCAATGTCTGAACCGGACCGCGTGCTTGGCTCTGATGAACGGGGTGAGATTTGTACCGAAGGACCGCAGGTTATGGCCGGGTATGCCAACCGGGCTAAGGACAACGTTCATGTTTTCCGGGGCGGCTACCTTCATACAGGTGATGTCGGGTATCTTGACGACGACGGTTATCTTTATGTGGTTGATCGGATTAAGGACCTGATCCTCAGTGGTGGGTTCAATGTTTATCCGCGCATGGTTGAGGAAGTCATCCACATGCATCCGGCGGTCCACGAGGCTGCCGTCTGTGGCGTTTCGGACAAACATCGTGGCGAGATCGTCAAGGCGTTCGTTTCTCTGCGCGACGGTGAAGAAGTTACGGCGGCTCAACTTCGGACGTTCCTTAGAGACAAACTGGCACCTTTCCAAATGCCTCGGAAAATCGAAATTCGTACAACCTTGCCAAAAACACTAATCGGCAAAATATCAAAAAAAGACTTGCTTGCCGAAGCCTCAACTCAGCTGGCGGAGTCTGCAGGAGACCCCTCGCTGAGTTCAGAAGATCCTGAATCGGGACCAACGACGGAGAAAGAGAAATGAAAAATGTTGTCATCGCCGGATATGCCCGCTCGCCATTCACCTTTGCCGGGAAAGGCGAGCTTAGAAAAATGCGGCCGGACCAACTAGCTGCTGATGTGATCAAGGGGCTGGTGAAGAAAACCGGGGTCAAGGCGGACGACATCGAAGACTTGATTTTGGGTTGCGCCTTCCCCGAAGCCGAGCAGGGTTTGAATATGGCGCGGTTAGTCGGGTTTCTGGCGGAACTGCCACTAAGTGTTGCCGGTGTCACGGTCAACCGGTTTTGCGGATCATCAATGTATGCCATTCATATGGCGGCTGGAGCTATTCAGATGAATGCCGGTGAGGTATTCATCTGCGCCGGTGTCGAATCGATGACCCGAGTGCCGGTTATGGGCTACAACCCCATGCCTCATCCTGACCTGGCCGAACAATTTCCGGCGGCCTACATGTCGATGGGCGAAACAGCTGAGAATGTGGCGACCAAATTTCAGATCACTCGCGAACATCAGGAGTCTTTTGCCGTTGAATCCCATTCACGGGCGAGCGCCGCCCAGGTAGCGGGAAAGCTTGATGATGAGATTGTCCCGATTGAGTGCAACGGTACTCGGGTTGAACAGGACGGTTGTATTCGGGCCGGGACAACGGTGGAGGTTTTATCGGGGTTGTCACCGGCCTTTGTCGAAAACGGCTCGGTCACGGCGGGCACCTCGTCTCCGCTGACCGATGGTGCAGCGGCAACGCTGGTATGCAGCGAGGATTATGCGCTGGGCAACGGGCTTCAGCCGCTGGCCAGGATCAAGAGCATTGCGGTCGCTGGCTGTGCACCTGAGATTATGGGTATCGGCCCCGTGCCGGCATCCAGAAAAGCACTGGAACGGGCTGGTTTGACGGTCGACGACATCGATGTCGCTGAGGTCAACGAAGCCTTTGCCTCACAAAGCCTGGCGTGCCTCAATGACTTGGGTTTGGATGCGGCCAGAGTAAATCTGGATGGTGGTGCCATTGCCTTCGGACATCCCTTAGGCGCCACGGGCGCACGCATTACTGGCAAGGCCGCAGCTCTGTTAAAACGAGAGGGCGGAACTTACGCCTTGTCGACCCAGTGCATCGGCGGCGGCCAGGGCATTGCTACCGTTCTGGAGAAGGTAAAATGACGACCATAAAAAAAGTCGCCGTTTTTGGTGCCGGAGTAATGGGCGCCGGGATTGCGGCTCACATTGCCAACGCCGGTATATCCGTGGTGCTGATCGATATTACAGCCGAGGACGAGGACAACCGCAGCGCCATTGCCGAGGGCGCGGTGAAGCGCTTGTTGAGAACGGACCCGTCGCCGTTGATGCACAAGCGCAACGCCAAGCTGATTTCAGTAGGTAATATCGATGACGATATGGAGATGATTGCCGATTGCGATTGGATCATCGAAGCGATTATTGAACGCCTTGATCTCAAACAGTCTCTTTACACGAAAATAGAAGAAGTCCGTAAGGCCGGTTCTGTCGTGTCGTCAAACACCTCGACCATACCGCTGTCCCAGTTGACGGCAGGGTTGCCCGGGCGTTTCCAGGCGGACTTTCTGGTCACTCATTTTTTCAATCCGCCGCGCTATTTGCGCCTTCTTGAAGTGGTCGGCGGGCAGAGTACGCGGGTTGAGGCAGTTGAGATGGTGAAGGCGTTTGCCGATGCCAAACTGGGCAAGACCATTGTTGTATGCAAGGACACGCCGGGTTTTATCGCCAACCGGCTCGGCATTTACTGGCTGCAGTGCGCAGTCGTTCACGCCATGAATTCAGGTGTGCCGATTGAAGAGGCCGATGCCGCACTGGGGCGGCCGGCAGGCATTCCAAAAACCGGGGTTTTTGGCCTGCTCGATATGGTTGGGCTTGATCTGATGCCGCATGTGTTAAGCGGCATGGCCGATACATTGCCTGCCGATGACCCGTTCCACGAGGTTTATCAGGAACCGGAACTGATCAAGAAGATGATCGCCGATGGATATACGGGACGCAAAGGCAAAGGCGGATTTTATCGCCTGAAACCCGATACGCCAGGCAAAGTAAAAGAAGCGGTTGATCTGGCGGCGGGGGATTATCATGCGGCGGTAAAACCGAAACTGAAAAGTGTAATTGCGGCGAAAAAGGGCGGTTTGCGGGCATTGGTTGAGCATGGTGATCGTGGCGGCCGGTATGCCTGGTGGGTGCTGTCGCGAGTCTTGAGCTATGCCGCCCAACTGGTTCCCGAAATAGCCGATGATATTGTCGCCGTCGATGAGGCAATGCGGCTGGGTTACAATTGGAAATTTGGCCCGTTTGAATTGATCGATCAACTGGGCACTGGTTGGTTCAAAGAACGCCTTGAACAGGAAGGCCTGGGGGTTCCGAAATTTCTCAGTCTGGCGGACGGACGGCCATTTTACCGAACCCGGGAAGGACAGTTACAACACCTTGGTATCAATGGTGATTATCACGACGTAGTAAGGGCCGATGGCGTTTTACTGTTGGCTGATATCAAACGTCGCGTGCAACCGGTCAGCAAAAACCTCTCGGCCAGCCTGTGGGATATCGGTGACGGGGTTCTGTGTTTGGAGTTCCACAGCAAAATGAATTCCCTCAATCCGTTCATTCTGTCGATGATCAGAAAAGCCATCAAGAGGGTGCCGGAAGGGTATCGGGCACTGGTTGTATATAATGAAGGATCAAACTTCTCGGTTGGCGCCAACATCGGCTTGCTGCTGGTCGCCATGAAACTGCGTGCATGGTTCGCGGTGAATTTTCTGATCAGGTCCGGTCAGGATGTTTACTGTGAGCTTAAATATGCACCGTTCCCGGTTGTTGGTGCGCCATCGGGCATGGCGCTCGGCGGCGGTTGTGAAATCCTTCTTCACTGCGATGCGGTTCAAGCCCACGCCGAAACCTATACCGGGCTGGTTGAGGTTGGTGTTGGTATTATTCCAGGATGGGGCGGGTGCAAGGAAATGTTACAGCGTTGGTTTGTTAACCCGAATCGCCGCCAAGGCCCCATGCCGCCCGTGATCAAAGTGTTCGAAACCCTTGCCATGGCGGTGGTGGCGAAATCGGCAGCAGAGGCTCAGGACCTTCTGATTCTGCGCCCGAATGACGGCATTTCGATGAACCGCAACCGTTTGCTGGCGGATGCCAAGGCAAAGGCGTTGAAACTGGCTGAGAATTACACACCGCCAGAAAAATTCGAAATCTCGCTTCCTGGACGAACAGCCAAGGCCGCAATGTCCCTGGCCATAGACGGCTTCCGCATGAGTGGCAAAGCCACTCCTCATGATGTCATCGTCGGCAACGCACTGGCCGAGGTGCTGAGTGGTGGGGAAACGGACATAACCGAGAACTTGAGCGAGGGCGATCTGCTGGGCCTAGAACGCAACATCTTCGTCAAACTTGCCCGAAACCCGGCCAGTCAGGACCGCGTTCAGCATATGCTGAAGACCGGCAAGCCGCTAAGAAATTGAGAGGAACAGATCCATGACCCAAACCCTCCTTATTGGCGCAATGATCGTGTTTTTTGTGTTGCTGTATGCCGGGCGAGGTTATTGGGCTTGGGTTCTGGCGCTGGCGCTCGGTCTTATTGCCTGGGCCGCGCAGGTTGGTAGTTTGAATGGTGCAGAAATCCCGCAATCTCTGATGACAGTCATCGTGGTGTCTTTGGTGGTCGCCATATTGGTTGGGATTCCTACCATACGCCGACAAGTGATTTCTGCGCCGGTGATGCGGGCAATGCGATCAATTCTTCCGACGATGGGCGAGACTGAACGGGTCGCCCTGGAAGCGGGCACCGTATGGTGGGATGGGGAGCTGTTTTCGGGAAACCCAAACTGGCAAAACCTGCTCGACTTCAAACCCAAACGGTTAACTGCGGAAGAACAGGGATTTCTTGACGGGCCGGTCGAGGAGCTTTGCGCCATGCTTGATGACTGGCAGATTGCCCAGGACCGCGACCTGCCGGAAGAGGTCTGGGCTTTCCTCAAACGCGAGCGGTTTTTGGGCATGATTATTCCCACTGAATTTGGTGGGCGAGGGTTTTCGGCCATTGCCCATTCCGCCGTTGTTACTAAAGTTTCGAGCCGTAGCATCACGGCTGCCGTCACCGTCATGGTGCCGAACTCACTAGGGCCGGGCGAGCTTCTGGTTCACTACGGCACCGATGAGCAGAAAAACCATTACCTGCCGCGGTTGGCTGTGGGGAAGGAAATCCCTTGTTTTGCCCTGACCGAACCGGGAGCCGGCAGTGACGCCGCCAGCGGCCAAAGCCGTGGGGTCGTCGGCGAAGGTCAGTGGAATGGGGAAACCATCACCGGAATCTATCTGACCTTCAATAAGCGTTACATTACCCTGGCGCCCGTCGCGACGGTGGTCGGGCTGGCCTTTCGCCTCTATGACCCTGAAAACCTGATTGGAGATGAGGAGGACCGGGGGATTACCTGCGCGTTGTTGCCCCGCGAAACCCCCGGCATGCTCATCGGCGACCGGCACGACCCGATGGGAGTTCCTTTCCAGAACGGCCCGGTATCCGGCACAGGGGTTTTCGTGCCGCTTGATTATGTCATCGGCGGTTTGGACGGTGTCGGCCACGGCTGGCGGATGCTGATGGAATCGCTTGCCGCCGGACGTTCGGTGTCCTTACCCGCATTGTCGGTTGGGGCGGCTGAACTGGCGACCCGGGTTGTTGGCGCCTATGGCACCGTGCGTGAACAATTCAATATGCCGATCGGCAAGTTCGAAGGTATTGAGGAGGCGTTGGCCCGCATCGGCGGATGCACATATTTCATGGATGCGGCGCGTACATTAACCTGCGGCGCGGTTGATGCTGGCGAAAAGCCGGCCGTGCTGTCGGCGGTGGTTAAGGCTTATCTGACCGACAACATGCGCGACATCATCAATGACGCCTTTGATATTCGTGCCGGCGCCGCCATTTGCCGGGGCCGGAAGAACATCCTCGGGCGCGGCTTTATCGGCGTGCCGATTGCCATCACTGTCGAGGGGGCCAACATCCTGACCCGGTCCCTGATCATCTTCGGGCAAGGGGCCATCCGCTGCCATCCATTTGTTCAGGACGAAACCAGAGCCGTCGAATGTGACGATCTGGCGGGCTTTGACCGGGCGTTTTTTGGTCATTTGGGGTTTGTTTCTCAAAACTTGATCCGGGCGTTTTTTTTAGGGATCACAGGCGGAGCGTTCACCACTGTGCCGGGGGTTGGTTTTCAGGCCAGGTATTTCAAACGCCTGACCCGTTATAGTGCGGCGTTTTCATTAGCGACGGATTTTGCCCTGGCAACACTCGGCGGCGCCCTCAAAAGACGCGAGAAAATCAGCGGCCGGTTTGCCGACGCCCTGGCTTGGATGTATCTGGCCTCCGCCGCTCTCAAACGGTTTGATGACGATGGCCGACCGGCCACTGATTTACCCGTCCTTCGGTGGTCGTGTGATCTGGCGCTATGGAATATTCAGGAAGCGTTGCAGGGCGTTGTTGACAATCTGCCGAACCGTACGGCTGCGTTTATCCTGCGCTTTGTAATGTTCCCCTTGGGTACGCGGGTGCGCCCGCCTCAAGACGACCTGGGGTCAGACGTGGCGAAGGGTTTGCTCGACGGCAATGATATGCGCCTGCGATTGACCTCGGATATATATATTCCCGATGCCATGGAAGAAGGCCTCGGGAAACTTGAAGCAGCTCTGTCAACAATTGTTGCCGCCACCGATGACCAAATCACGGTTCGCGGAGCGGTTCGCAATGGGATGCTGGACGCCGAACCAAAAAATACCCTGATTGAGCGGGCGGTCAATCAGAGTGTCATTGATGAGCAAGCGGGGATGCGACTGAGTGCCGCTGAAACGGCTCGCGAACGGGTCATTCAGGTCGATGTCTTCGACCCAGAAACCTATGAGGGGCTCAAAGGGTGACGTGTTCGTGGCCCTGACCCCAACAGGCCGTCACGAGCAATGTATTTGGTTTGGAATGATATTTGAAAAACACGAAATACAGCGAACGAGCTCAAGACGCTGGATAGCCAAAGACGGCTATCAGCGCATCAGTAGTTTTTGAGAAATTATCGTCTCCAGCACCAACAAGCTTTTGATTTACTGGTGTTTCCGATGTATGCGTCCGTGGTCATCACGGACGCATACCAGCTGGATGTCGAGCTGCCATTTTCTGGCCTGCTGCTTAATCGAACGTTTATTTATCGAGCCAGACTTGATCCAAAGACTGATTTAGATAATGACTCGGTGCGACCTTCCAGCCCTTCACATAGGATCGGTGGGGATTGATCTTGTACCACCACAATGTGGTTGCCATGTGAGCCTGATCGCTAAGCGCACGGGTCTCATACTCGCGGATGAGTGAACGCTGCTCGGTTTCAGAACCTGACTTCAGTATCTTGTCATAGATTGCTTCAAGTTTCGCGTCTTCATAATTGCCGTAGTTATTGCCAGCAGAACCAAGGAACTTGGTGATATCAGCAATCGGGTTAATGACCGACTGGCAATTGAAATCGATAGAGACACCGAAATCTTTCTTTTTGCGTAGCGTTGCAAAGAACTGCGGTGAGGGCTGAACCCGTTGTTTGGTATTAAGTCCAATCTTTTTCCATTCGTCGATCACCCAGGTGCCAACAACCTTGTAAGGCTGATCAACACCACGGTTATTAAAATCGATCTCCAAACCGCTTGCACCAGCTGCTTCAAGAAGCGCTTTAGCTTCAGCCCGGTTGGCCTTGATGTCAGTTCCATATCCCTTGAGTTTCGTCAACTCGTCTTTGGTCGCGGCGAACGGGTGGTTCGGGAATACAACGCCGCCAACCGTTTTCACGATAGCAATGCGCGAGAGATATTTAGAACCAGACCAGCGATCCATGCCTAAGCTCAAAGCCTGACGGACCCGCGCATCATCAAAAGGTTTGCGTTTTTGATTAGGCGTCGTCATCAGCACACAGTTCCAGTCGCTTTCCTGGACCGTGATCTTATCACCGAGCGCCTTGACGAGGTCGTCACGGTGCTTCGGTGGGAAGCCACGGAATTCGATAGCTGCACGATCACCACGGATCGCGTTCACGCGAACTGCAAGCTTCGGTGCTGAAATGGCTTTAAAGCCGTCAAGATAAGGTTGGCCTTTGTGGTGATAGGCCGGGTTTTTCACCCCTTCAACAAACGAACCTTTCTGTTCCTGGACGAACTTGAACGCGCCAGAACCATTGATGTTTTTGACGTGCCAGGTAAGGCCATGAGTATCCAGATCAGCCTTCGAGTAGATGAAGTTGAACGGTGTCGCCAAAGCCGGAATGAAGCTGCCTGTCGGGAACTTCAGCTTAAAAACAACCGTGGTTGCATCCGGAGCGGTAACGGATTCAACAGCTTTAAAGAACGCTTTCCGCGCGCTGGGAATACCCTTCGGCGGGAAAATGATCTTGTCATAGGTGGCTTTAATGTCCGCAGATGTCAGCGCTACTCCGTTATGGAATTTAGCATCTGAGCGAATTTTAAAAGTATACTTGGTGCCACCTTCAGTTGGTTTCGGAACACTGCCTACGCACAGATCACAGACAAAATCCGTCGGTGAGGATGGATTATCCGGATTGACCCGAATCAGTAGGCTGTAGAACGGCCGGATCGGGTGGATCATGCCGAACGTGGTTTCCTTATGTCCGTCATATGAAGGGATTTTTGATCCCACAACGAAATTCAGGATACCACCACTTTTTGGCATTTCCGCTGCGGTTGCTGTACCGCCCGCACCGAGGGCAACAACTGCCCCTAATGCGAGAGATACCGCCAATTTGTTATAGGCGTTACTCATTTACTCTCTCCTTCCCTGTGTAAAGGAACCTCCCGAGTTCCTGATTTATGCGTCGCCCCTGGTTTTGGCGATCACTTATCTGTACAGGCCACCCAGTGGCCCGGCTTATCTTCCCTGAATTCCGGCACGGATTGGCTGCAACTTGCCACCGCCATTTCACAGCGCGGATGAAATACGCAGCCGCCAGGCATGTTCATCGGACAGGGTGTATTTTTGTCCAGGCTTTGCGTGAGAACGGATCAATACTGTGAAACCATTCATTGTTAATAAGAACCTGGTGCCTTTTTCATCATTTGACTCCGTTAGTATTTCAAATAACCGTATGGAGGCTCTTCGAATAGCGCAAACGACTAATTGGCAGGGAGTTAATGATATTTTGTCACTAAGGGCCGTGTTTGTGGTAATTCTGTCAAATATGTTGATGTAGAATTGCAATGTGAGATCAAAATGCGCAGAAACATCCCCAGTAGTAGAGCGTTAGTGGCATTTGAGGCTGCAGGTCGGCATGAAAGTTTCACTCTGGCGGCTCAAGAAATCAATCTTACTGAAGGGGCCGTGAGCCGACAGATTGGACGCCTGGAAACCTCACTTGGCGTTAAGCTGTTTGCCAGGGTAAAAAATCGTGTCCATCTTACGACAAATGGTCGCATCTATTGGGAACAAATCTGCTCAGATATTGAACGGTTAGAACGGCATACGCTTAATCTGCAAGCGCATCCTGGTGATGGGGGCATCCTTGAACTCGCTGTAATTCCAACGTTCAATGCCCGATGGTTGATCCCCCGCCTCCACGATTTCACCGATAAGTCTCAAGGTATCAAGATCAACATGACCGAACTGACCGAACCCTTTATTTTCGCTAACAGTTCTATTGACGCAGCTCTTCATTATGATCACCCGGCTTGGGTCGGAATGTTTAAGGTTGACCTTTTCGCGGAAGAACTCGTCCCAGTCTGCAGCCCCCGATTATGTGGTGGCAGCCCACTGGTTGACTTAAATGAACTAAAAAAATTCCCACTTTTACACCATCGCGGGAGACTCCGCAGTTGGCAGAACCTGAGTGTCCAGCTTGAGCTTAAATCCTTTAATCCAATGGCAGGCACAAGGTACGCTCTTTTTTTAACGATCATTGAAGCCGCACGTGCTGGATTGGGAATTGGGCTTGTACCAAAACTCTATGTGACGGATGAACTGGCGCGAGGAGAACTTATAATACCGTTCGATTCGCAGTCATTTAGCGAAAAACGTTATTGCCTGATTTACCCTGAACGAATGCACGAATCGCCGCCGCTAAACACCTTTGTTAGTTGGCTAAAAAACGCTGCTCACGTTTACAAAGATGAATCGTAAGACTTCATTAAATTCGGCGAATTCGTACGACCATGACCGCCTTGGGTCACGCCTTACCTAATTGGCACATTATGTATGTAGATCTATATAAGCTCAGCAGAAGTAAAAATTTGTGACGATGGTTTCTAAATCTGCTCCGCGAGCCAGAGATATCAAGGAACCAATAGTCAATATCATTACAAGACTGATGACCAAATCACGGCTCGCGGCCCTGACTCCAACAAGCCGTCACGAGCAATGTATTTGGTTTGGCATGCTCGCTTAAAATGAGAATTTCACCAATGATATTTGAAAAATTGGAAATTAATTTGCGTCTTTTGAGCCTGGGTTGCGTCTTTATGGGTATAGAAAATTTGGATCAATAAGGAGAAGACAATGCGCTTGCAACTCGCACTAAATGTTAAAAACCTTGACTCGGCCATCACTTATTACTCGAAAATGTTTGATGCAGAGCCCCATAAGGTTCGCAAAGGATACGCTAATTTCGCGATCGACAATCCGGCTTTAAAACTGGTCTTGTTCGAAAATCCTAACGCCAATGAGCACCTCAATCATCTGGGCGTTGAGGTTTTCGATTCCGCTGACATTGAGAAAACCAGTAAAAGATTTGAGGTCGCCGGAATTCTAGGAAGTGTCCAAACGGATATGATTTGCTGCCACGCGGGGCAAGATAAGGTCTTGGCCAAGGCCGAAACCAATCTTAGTTGGGAATGGTATATCATCAAAGATGACAATCCACACGGCGCCGATCAAAATGCATCTCAATGCTGCAGTGATGGGTCGCAGCAAAAATCGGTGTGCTGTTAAACCGGAGGGCTGGATGTGCGAATGCAGCAGGAAACGCTATGAATGATATGGTTTGGTCGGTATTTGAAAAAAAACTTCGTGCCTATGTGCGCCGTCGTGTAACCATCAGTGCCGTCGACGATGTGGTTTCAGAAATCCTGCTGCATCTTGTCCGATCCCAAGATAAAATGGAGGGGGCGAAAAACTCCACGGCCTGGATATACCGGGTCGCGGCCAATGTGATTACTGACCATTACCGCAAATCCGCTAGTGAAAAGCGGCTATTGGAAGACGTGGAACTGGAGACGCGGGTGATGGATATATCAGAAGAACCTGCAGATGACCCCACGTCCCTCGCCAGCTGCCTGATTCCAATGATCAGAGGGCTGCCTGCACCTTATGATCAGGCGTTGATGCTGACAGAGATTGATGGCATCAGCCAGGTCGCTGCCGCCAAACAGCTGGGCCTTTCGGTATCTGGCATGAAATCCCGCGTACAGCGCGGACGGCAGAAACTGAAAGTGACCTTGCTCCGGTGCTGTGATGTAGAACTCAACCGTCGGGGGGACGTGTTGGATTATAATACACGAGATGATTCTGCTCGTTGCGACGGGACATGACGCATCCGCACAATCAACAAATCCTCGTGCCACTTTATGTCTGCGACGGGAGGGAAAACAGATTCTGATTTGAGATTAAACAGATGATTGGCGGAGAGACAGGGATTCGAACCCTGGGTACGCAAAGCGCACAACGGTTTTCGAGACCGCCCCATTCGACCACTCTGGCACCTCTCCGCTATTGAGATTCCGGGGTTTTTGAAAATTCCCCTGAAATGTCTGTTCGTGGTCACGGCTGAATGCTTTCTATAGCATGGGGTGTCGTGGTGTCCAGCGTAACTGGTACAATCCGCGATGATTCCATGGCGATTATTCAGGCCGGGACTTTTGGTCCTGAAACCTTTAAAAACAGTGCCAACTGGAGCATTGAAGACTGTCTTTCGGAAACCTTCGAAAAGCCGTTGACTAAGGGGCCAAACGGGGTATATTGCCGCCCTCTTTCGACGGGGCCCGGCACTGTTAGGCGGTTGGCCCCATTTTGACGTGGAAGCATTTAGAATTCGAGGCGGATATGTTCGCAGTCATCAAGACCGGCGGTAAGCAGTATAAAGTTGCTAAAGACGATAAGGTTATCGTCGAGAAGCTCGTAGGCGAGCCTGGAGCGACAGTGGAACTCAGTGATGTCCTCATGATCGGGGAAGAAGGCAAGGCGCCGACTGTCGGCACGCCGATGGTTGAAAAAGCCGCCGTATTCGCTGAAGTTATGGAACAGTCACGAGCAGATAAAGTCGTGATCTTTAAGAAGAAGCGGCGTCAGAACTATCGCCGGACCAAAGGCCATCGTCAGGAACAGACGGTCCTGAAGATTCTTGAAGTCAGCCCGACGGGAACGAAGCCGAAAGGTGCTGCAAAAGCCCCGGCCAAGAAAGCCGCTCCGGCCAAGAAAGCCGACGTAGACGCAAAACCGGCTGCGAAAAAAGAAGCTGCTCCTGCAAAGGAAGCCAAGGCAGAGGCTAAGAAACCCGCAGCTAAGAAACCCGCAGCTAAGAAACCCGCAGCTAAAAAGAAAGCTCCGGCCAAGAAGACTGAGGATTAAGATTAATGGCACATAAAAAAGCAGGTGGTAGCTCACGGAACGGTCGCGATACAGCGGGCCGTCGTCTGGGCGTTAAAAAGTTCGGTGGCGAAGTCGTTATTCCGGGCAACATCATTATTCGCCAGCGTGGCACCAAGTATCACCCTGGTGCGAACGTTGGCATGGGCCGCGACCATACGATTTTTGCGACGACCGAGGGTTCTGTTAAGTTCAACAAGAAAGCCGGTGGACGCATGTACGTGGGTGTGGAGCCGACAAGCTGAGATAGGTTCTGCCCATTTCCGAATACGAAGGGGAATGGACATCCATTCCCCTTTTTTAATGAAGACAGGTCATGAAGTTTCTCGACGAAGCCAAGATATTTATCAAAAGCGGTGATGGCGGTGCAGGTGCTGTCTCCTTTCGCCGTGAGAAATATATCGAGTTTGGCGGGCCTGACGGTGGAGATGGTGGGCGTGGCGGCGATGTGATCGTTGAGTGCGCAGAAAACCTGAACACCCTTATCGACTTTCGTTATCACCAACACATCAAGGGCCAGAAGGGTCATCATGGCATGGGGCGCAATCGCACCGGCGCAAAGGGCGAGCCTGCGATTATCAAGGTTCCGGTCGGCACCCAAATTCTTGATGAAGACAAGGAAACTGTAGTTGCGGATATGACCGAGCCTGGGGCCCGCGTTGTTCTTGCGATCGGCGGCGACGGTGGACATGGGAATACGCGGTTCAAGACGTCAACAAATCAGGCCCCACGTAAGTTTGGTCCGGGCTTCCCTGGTGAAGAGCGATGGTTATGGCTGCGTCTTAAGTTGATCGCCGATGCCGGTTTGATCGGGCTCCCCAATGCCGGTAAATCCACATTTCTGACGGCAGTGACCCACGCGCATCCCAAAATTGGGGCCTATCCGTTTACGACCCTTCATCCAAATCTTGGCGTCGTTAATGTGGGGTTCGATGAGTTCGTTTTGGCCGATATTCCAGGATTAATTGAAGGGGCCAGCGATGGGGCCGGACTGGGGACGCGGTTTCTGGGCCATGTTGAGCGCTGCCCCGTGTTGCTTCATCTGGTGGACGCGCTGGAAGATGATGTGGTTTTGGCCTATGAGACGGTACGAAATGAACTTGAAGCCTATGGTGCCGATCTGGCGGGCAAGGTTGAGTTTCTGGCGCTGAATAAATGCGATTCTGTTAATGATGAAGACATGGCAGAGAAACGCGCTGCTCTGGCCGAAGCCTCAGGACGGGACGTTTTGGTGATTTCAGGCGTGTCCGGGATTGGCGTTGATGAACTGATCGGGGCATTATTCGATGCCATTCGCGAAGTCCGCATTGCGGAAGAGGAGGAAAACCGCGATGAGGTTTTCCAGCCATGACCAAACGTAATCGGCTCATTCAGGCAAAACGTATAATCATTAAGATCGGATCAGCATTGCTGGTCGATGCCGATAGAGGTGTCGTTCATCGCAAATGGCTGGAATCCCTCGCCGAGGACATCGCGAAGATGCGGGCGCGCGGCCAGGAAGTAATAATTGTCTCATCAGGGGCAATCGCGGTCGGGCGCCGGTACCTCGGGTTACCAGAAGGGAAACTTCGCCTGCATGAGGAGCAAGGTGCGGCAGCTGCAGGGATGGTTCGCCTCACGCATGCCTATCAGGAGGTGCTGAACCCGCATGATTTGACCTTGGCGCAAGTGCTGGTGACGCTGGATGACAGTGAAAACCGCCGTCGATATATCAATGCGCGAAATACGCTGGACACCTTACTTCGGTTGGGCGCCGTTCCGCTGATTAATGAAAACGACACAGTTGCCACCGACGAGATTCGCTTCGGTGATAATGACCGTCTGGCAGCACGGGTGGCGGCGATGATCAGCGCCGACCTGTTGGTTATCTTGTCCCATATGGACGGCCTTTATGAGCACGACCCGAGGCAGGTTGCTGACGCCCCGCATATTAGCGAGATTAAAGGTGAGATTACGTCCGACATCGAAGCCATGGCCGGAGATGAGAAAAGTACGGATGGGTCCGGGGGCATGGTCACCAAGCTGGCAGCGGCACGGATAGCCCTGGCCGCCGGGACAACAATGCTAATTGGCGATGGCACTGAACTTCATCCGCTGGCTCGCATTGAAGAGGGCGCACGTTGTACCTGGTTTACACCAAATGCGACCCCAAAAACGGCACGGAAAAAATGGATTGCGGGCTCACTTAAGCCAGCCGGAAAGCTGGTGCTTGATGGTGGCGCACTGACAGCGCTGGGGGCGGGGAAAAGTCTGTTGCCTGCAGGGATTACAGCAATTGTCGGTGAATTTCAGCGTGGCGACGCTGTCGTTGTTGAAGATGCCGAGAAACGCGAAATCGCACGCGGGCTGGTTGCCTATTCAGCCGAAGACGCACGCCAGATCATCGGCCATAAAACCAGTGAAATCGAATCCATCCTCGGTTACCGTGGACGTGACGAGATAATCCACCGTGACGATTTAGTTTTGAGCTAAAGGTGAAATCATGATTGAAATCACAACTGGAATTCCGGCTCTCATGAAAAGCATTGGTGACAATGCCAAAGCAGCCCTTCGTACTCTTGCCACTGCGCCGACGGAGCAGAAAAACAAAGCTCTCATCAGTTCAGCTGAGAGCCTGCGCAATCGCCAGAACGAAATTATATCTGACAACGCCAAAGATATGGGGGCGGGCGCGGATAAAGGCCTGTCACCTGCGTTGCTGGATCGCCTGGCGCTAAATGAAGAGCGTATTGAGGGTATGGCGAAGGGGCTTGAGGATATAGCAAGCCTTGCGGACCCCGTCGGCGACGTAACGGCAGAATGGGACCGCCCGAACGGCCTGATTATTCAGCGCAAACGTGTTCCTTTAGGCGTCATCGGCATCATTTATGAATCGCGCCCCAATGTTACGGCGGATGCGGGTGGGCTTTGTCTGAAAGCAGGTAATGCGGCAATATTGCGTGGCGGTTCGGAGAGTTTTCATTCATCCAGCGCCATCATGGAAAGCTTAAAAGCTGGATTGATTGCAGCCGCCCTGCCGGAACATGCAATCCAGCTGGTGCCAACCAAAGACCGGGAAGCTGTGGGCGAAATGCTGACCATGGCTGATAGCATTGATGTAATAGTGCCACGTGGCGGCAAATCCCTGATTGAACGGGTGACGGCGGAGAGCAAGGTTCCTTTGTTCAAACATCTGGAAGGAGTTTGCCATTCCTATGTGAACTGCGATGCTGATCCAGAGATGGCCAGAGATATTGTCGTCAATGCGAAGATGCGCCGGACAGGAATTTGCGGGGCAACGGAGACAGTTCTGGTTGATCGTGAAGTGGCTTCGAAGATGATGCCATCGATCCTGAACGGTTTGATCGATGCGGGATGTGAAGTGCGTGGCGATGCTGTGATCCGTGCGCTTGATGGCCGGGTTACAGAGGCCAGCAAAGAGGATTGGGGAACGGAATATCTGGATTCAATCGTTTCCGTTAAAACAGTCGACGACGTAGAAGACGCTATTGATCACATCGAAATATACGGCTCAAACCATACGGACGCCATCATTACGGATAATGGCGCAACAGCCGAAACTTTTCTGAACGGTGTCGATTCGGCCATTGTAATGGTCAACGCCTCGACGCAGTTTGCCGATGGCGGTGAATTTGGTATGGGGGCGGAGATAGGGATTTCGACGGGAAAGCTGCATGCCCGAGGACCAGTTGGAGTAGAACAATTGACCAGCTCAAAATATGTTGTTCGTGGGAGCGGGCAGTGTCGCCCGTGACGACATGAACGCACAGTCGGGGCAATCTAACTTGGGTTCTCTCGAGGCTGGAGCAGGGCGTCGTATCGGGTTGCTGGGGGGATCTTTTAATCCGGCCCATGAGGGACATCTTCACATCAGCCAATTAGCGATTAAGCTGTTGGAATTAAAGGAAATATGGTGGCTGATCTCGCCTCAGAACCCGCTGAAATCTGAGGAAGGCATGGCCCCATTGGCAGATCGTCTGGCGGGAGCCGAAAGCCTCGCTGGCGGCGAGAAAATTACCGTGACGGCTTTGGAATCTGAGCTGGGTACCCGCTACACGGCGGATACATTAAATGCCCTGAAAGAAAGGTTCCCAGAGGCTCAGTTCGTGTGGTTGATGGGGGCAGATAATCTTATCCAGATTGATCGTTGGCATAACTGGACATCGATCTTTGAAACAGTACCCGTTGCGATTTTTGCAAGACCTACGTATTCTTTAGAGGCGGAGAGTGCGAAAGCCTCTACCCAATTTGCCCGGTTTAGGGTGAAACCTCACCAGGCAAATCAATTGGCGGATATGGATTCACCCGCGTGGGTCTTTTTAAGAACTCCCGAGAGTTCTGTTTCCGCCACGGAAATTCGTACCCGTCAAGCTGGGAACGGTGCGAAATGATTGAACAGAGTGGGAAAAGGAGTTTAACCATACCACAAACTAAAAAGGCGCTACCAGTCAGCGAAGACATACTGAAACTGGTAGAATCGTCTCTTGATGGTGACAAGGCCGAGAATGTCGTCGTCATTGACCTTACAGGTAAAACAGCGATCGCCGATAGTCTGGTCATCGCCTCAGGCACATCGCAGCGTCATGTCAGCTCGATGGCAGAACACATCCAACGTGCATTAAAAACTGCCGGACTCAAACGCATAGCCGTTGAGGGTGCCGGACAGAGCGATTGGGTGTTGATCGATGCTGGTGACGTGATCATCCATTTATTCCGACCTGAAGTACGAGATTTTTACGGGTTGGAAAAATTATGGTCACCACCACCGGGTGCAGACGACGTCTCAAGCGGAGTCGGTGCTTAAGAATTCTGAGGTGTATCGCGATCTGAGATAAATTGGGGGGTAGCCCATGCGGCTAACCATTGTCGCGGTCGGGCGGGCAAAGCCCGGGCCGGAACGAACTTTGTTCGAACATTATTTTCATCGCATTACATTTCCTATCCAACTTCGCGAAGTTGAAGAACGAAAACGTTTGTCTGGGGACCAGCTCAAACAACGGGAAGCTGAACTCTTGCTGGGTCAAGTGCCAGATGGCGCCATGATCGTTGTCCTGGATGAACGTGGGAAAAATTTAACGAGCCCTGAATTTGCGGCCCATGTCGGACAATGGCGTGATGAGGGCGTGCGGGAGCTTGCGTTCGTTATTGGTGGCGCAGATGGTCTTGATAAAACACTACGCGCACGTGCCAACCTTGTTGTGTCATTTGGGCAATTGACCTGGCCGCATATGCTGGTTCGAGGTTTACTTGCGGAGCAAGTCTACCGGGCCCAGTGTATCCTTTCCGGGCACCCTTATCACAGGGAATAACTATCTTTCAGATGGCATTATTGAGGTCATTGAACGTATTGCTCAATGTATCACCAATTGCGGATACTCCAGCAATAACGACAAGTGCAATCAATGCTGCAAGCAAAGCATATTCGATTGCGGTCGCGCCGCGGGTTTCCGCGCAAATGGAAATTAGAGCTCTCATAATAGATGCTTATCACATTCATTAATTTTGAAAAGTGATATTCGTCACAGCGTTGGGTTTAGGCGTCGAATTCTCTTAAAAAGAGATGCTCGACAATCTAACATTGTGCGGAATTTCCGGTTATCATGCGGAACCGGACGTAATTCGGTTAGGTTCAGAAGGTCTTTTAATAGCCATGAGCGGACCTTATGAGGATCCGTGGGGCAACGCCTCTGGTGTCGATTGTTTTGTTGACAAGATCACCGGTGTTGTTCGCTAAGAACGGTCCAAAGTGACTGGGCGACCGTACCCGCCGTTCGGTCCAGCCGACGAATCTGAAAAAGTTGCGACTGACGTACGGGAAAGCCTTCAACATTTAGCTTTACCAGCTGCCCGCTTCCCAATTCGTCGCGGATCAAGTGTTCGGGTATGCCGCCCCACCCCATTTTGGACAAAATAATTTCCTTTTTTGCGGCAAAATCTGAAACCGTCCAACGCAAACCACCTGGTAATAGATCACGACTTTGCTGGAAGGCACCGCCGCTGCTACCGGAGACAACGATCTGTACAAAGCTTTGCATTTCAATGGCACTGATCATTTGGTGCGATTTTGCCGGTTCATAGTCACGATGCGATACAGGTATGATATTGACCGTTGTAAAAGGAATGGCTTCAACTTGTTCGGCGGGGACCTCATCCATCGTCGCGACGATAATATCCGCGCCACCTTTCATCAGCCGTTCTACTGTTCCGCCCATAGATTCCGTGGAAATGCGAACGTGAGTGGCCGGGAACTCTGCCCCGATCCTGCCAGTCAATTCCAAAAGCGGGCTCAGTTCACAAGTGGCCGTCACGGCTAGAAAAACCTCAGGTTCCTGATCGGCAGCCAGATTTTTTGCCAGATAATCCAATCGGTGCATTTGATGCAGGACTTTGATCGCCTCGCGGTATAAGACTTCGCCGATCGATGTCAATTCGGGGCGGTATCCATCGCGCGATAACAATGTGATGCCAAGTTCCTGCTCCAGTTTTTTGAACATCAAGCTGATGGCGGGTTGGGATTTGTTGAGTTTAACCGCTGCCGCATGGAAGGTGCCTTCGCTGACGATAGCGTTAAAAACCCGCAATTGTTCAAAGGTCATGACGGCAGAACCTTCAGCTAACTCGATCAGTTTATTTTATCGTATTGATTTAAACACGGTATTATTAATTTATCAATATGGCGATTACATTCCTTTCATCAATCTTCAACACAGAAAGGAATTTGACCATGAAGCTCTATTACAAACCCGGCGCCTGCTCTTTGGCCTCACACATCATCTTGCGTGAAGTTGGGGCAACGTTCGAACTGGAACAGGTCGATACGGACAAACAGACCACCGAAAACGGCGATAACTACGGCGACATCAATGCTAAGGGATATGTGCCGGCCCTGAAAACCGATCAAGGTGACATTTTGACCGAAGGGGCCTCCATATTGCAGTTTATCGCCGATCAAAACCGTGATCGGGAATTGGCCCCGGCCGCAGGATCTCTGGCGCGCGCAAGGCTTCAGGAATACCTAAACTACGTCGCCTCCGAATTGCACAAAGCGTTCGGGCCGCATTTTACTGCGAATGCATCGCATGCTGACAAAGAACGGGCAACTTCCAATATCAGCAAAAAGTTCGACTACGTGGAATCACTTTTCGGTGACGGTCGCACATACCTTTTGGGCGATAATTTTTCAGTCGCTGATTCCTATCTGTTTGTGGTCAGCAATTGGGCAAATTTCGTTGGCATTGATTTGGAAAACTGGCCGCGTCTGGCGCAATTTGTCGAACGGGTATCGGCACGCCCGGCGGTTCATGCCGCCATGCACGCCGAAGGGCTCACCAGTTAATGGAACGGCGGGACGATATTGACGGTATTGTCAGTGTGCTGCAGACCTATTTCAACGGTTTGTATCACGCCGACAGCCAACAACTGGCGTTGGTTTTCCATGCCGATGCCCGTTATGTGAACACGGCTAAAGATGACTACGTGAATTATTCTCGATCGGAATACTTTGAGGTGGTCGACCGACGCCAATCACCGGCCAGCAAAAACGAGCTCCGAGCGGACAAAATTATGTCGATCGCATTTGGCGGCGAAAACATGGCCTTTGCCCAGGTTCAAATGTCGATGATGGGCCGGGACTACACGGATTTTCTAACTTTGATTCTCGCTCAAGGACGGTGGCAAATCATAGCCAAGGTCTTCGACTATAAACCGCAAACATGAAGGAACTAATATGCCATACGTAAACATCAAAATAACAAAAGAAGGCGGGCCAAACGGCAACGGACCTTCGCCAATGCAAAAGGCTGAATTGATTCAGGGCACCACCGATTTACTGGTCAATATCCTTGGCAAATCGCCGGCAACAACCTTCGTCGTCATTGACGAAGTAACAATGGAGGATTGGGGGGTCGGAGGACTGCCTGTCACTGAATACCGGCAGACATTAAAACAAGAGGCGTAATTAGTGACACAAAGCTGGTCGCGGACATTATCGAGCAAATTATTCAAGAGCCCCGAGCGTCGTTTGATAGAAGACTTAACGGAGAACAAAATGAAGAATTTAAAAATTGAAATGGTTCACGACATCGTTTGCTCGTGGTGCCCCATTGGTTACAACAACATTCAAATGGCAATCACGAACCTAAACATCGAGGTGGACTTTAAGTTTATCCCTTATGAGCTTAATCCTGAAATGCCGGAAAAAGGTGAAACGATTGCGCGTTACTTTAAGCGACAATTCGGGTGGGACGATTGTAAGCTGCTTGAGTATCAAAACTCCCTGGTGAAAACCGCGGTGAGCGCGGGTGTTACCATAAATTTTTCGAAAAGGCTGAATTACTATAATACAAAAAAAGCACATAAGCTGATGCACTGGGCGGAGTGCTTTCATAAACAGACAGACCTGAATGAAAGATTGATCAAGGCCTATTTCGAAGAAGGGCAAGATATTAGCAACACTGATGTCTTATTGGATATCGCTGTGCACGTTGGCCTGGATAGAGTTTCGACAGAGACGGCATTGTCCTCAGCCCAATTGGCGCAGGAACTGGACCGTAAAATTAAGCGACAGAAAACGCTCAATATTCGAAGCATCCCTGCTTTTATTTTGGATGAGACCGCTTTGATTTCCGGTTCACAATCCGTGGAATTCTTCGAGGAAACGCTGTCAACATACATCGACGAATCTGTAATCAAACAAAAAATTGCTGTTTAGCACGGTGAGTCAGCTGTAAATAAAATGCCTTATGTTCGTTCTAAAATCACAACGTCAGTTTTCCGCTTGTCGGGATCCTGGCGAAGGGTTTTAGGAGTCGAGACGAAACCCTACTTTTAACTCAACCTGATAATGAGATACTTGACCGTCCTCGATATGTCCCCTGGTCCCGATTACTTCGAACCAGTCGAGATGTCTAAGCGATTTCCCTGCTGTCAGAATGGCGTTTTCAATTGCCGCCTCGATTGAATCCGTTGAACTACCAACAAGTTCCACTTTTTTGTATACGTGATCAGTCATGGCTCCCTCCGATTGCCAATTCGATTATCTGATCATTATAACCCCACTGTCGCTGTTGCGTAGAACTAAGGTTCCTGCTGATTCTGCAATGCCTTCAACAGCGGACGTATCTGGGTGGTGCTAACAAAGTCTGGGTATAGCCAGGAACAGACATTAGTCAGTTATGTCGCTAACTTGTCGTTTGGTATCAGTTCGCCAAGCCCACCATTCCCAAATACTGACACACACCACAACTGGAACCTTAATAATAGCCGCAAAGACCCAACCTTTTGTGATTACGAGTACGGTCCCGCCTACCAGCACGATCCACACCATAACAGTAATAAGTCGGGTCTTTTTTGAGTATCCAAATTTCTCCACAACAATGCCGATGATTGCCGCAGGAAGGATTGAAAGAATGTACCAGATATGAGCCCAGGTCGAATAGGCACCAACAACCCCCACTAACATCAAAATCTGTAGGGTTTTTGATTGGTACCCAAACATCAGTATCCCCATTTAGACGTGACTTTTTCATTAACGAGAATAGGTGTTCATGTAGGTCAGTGTATAGATGACAAAATAATCTTAGTCGAAAATGAATGCAATCCAATGTCCGAAATGGGTCACAAGTGGAAGAGTTGACGTTCCCGAAATTACGTTCCCTATCCACCCAACAGCAGGCATTCATCGTTGCCGTGAACTCTGCCCGGTGAACTAGGGTATTTTCCAGTCAATTATGACAAATTCCTGGAAACCGCCCTTCCTTAACGTATTGATCTTGCACTGTTTAAATTCCGGTTAACTGGGAATACGACATCAGCTGAGGCGGACGCCAGTACCGCCAAGACCGCAGTAACCCGCAGGGTTCTTGGCAAGATACTGTTGGTGGTAATCTTCAGCAAAATAAAAAGTCGGTGCCATCAGAATTTCTGTTGTGATTTTATCGCGACCAGCTTCGTCCAGTGCTTTTTGGAAAGTTTTCCGTGAGGCCTCCGCAGCACGAAGTTGTTCATCTGTTGTACAATAGATGCCGGAACGGTATTGAGTGCCTCGGTCATTGCCTTGGCGCATTCCTTGGGAAGGATCATGATTTTCCCAGAAAATGCGGAGAATTTCCTCTATCGCCAAGTTGTCAGCATTAAAGACAGCACGTACACCTTCATTATGGCCGGTCCGGCCGGAGCAGACTTCTTCGTAGGTCGGGTTCGCTGTATATCCGCCAATATAACCGACACCCGTTACAAAGACGCCCGGCAACTGCCAGAAACAGCGCTCAGCACCCCAGAAGCACCCCATGCCGAAAAAAATTTCCTGGTGCCTGTCCGGCAGGGGGCCGGTCATTGGGTTTGAATTTACGTAATGTGCTTCGGGAACGAACATCGCCTCGCTTCTGCCGGAAGGTGCATCGTTGGCATCTGGCATTCGGCTTTTCAGATTAAATAGTGAAAACATGATACGGGTCCTTTGCGTCCTTGAAGCAGAATAGCATTCATATGGGAGGTGCGCCCATGAAATCCAGAACTTTGGTGCCTGGCTTGCAGGCGCAGGCCGCTCTGAGGTAGTTTAATCCCTAATCTGATAAAGGTTAAACAAATGCCGGTATCACAAGAGCAAAGCCCAGACACTCAGGAAGCGGGGCCACTGCCCGGTCACCCACGCTCTGCACACCCGTTTGAAGACAGGATAAATACTGTCACGACCTTTGACCCCTGGCTTTGGCTAGCCGCCGGATGGAAGGACCTTTCCCGTGCTCCTGCCTATAGCATTACGATGGGGGTGGTGTTCGCAGGCTTGGGTTTGATCGTTACCGCCGGACTGTATTACATGGGTTTACCTTATTTAATATGGCCAATGGCGGCGGGGTTCATTCTGATCGCGCCAGTTTTCTGCACTGGTTTTTATGGAATCAGCCGACGGTTGGAACAAGGCGAGAAGCCTGCCTGGAACGACGTCTTTATGACATGGCGGGTTCATACCGGCAGTGTTCTTGGTGCCGGTTTGGCGCTGGTTTTTTTCATGTTGATCTGGGTGCGACTGGCGGCGCTTATCTATGCGATCAATTTCCCCCACAGTTCCCTGTCGGTGCGCGATATTGCCGTTGAGACACTGTTTACGACGGACGGATTGGTTTTCCTGTCTGTGGGCACAACGATTGGCGGCGTGCTTGCGACATTTGCTTTTCTCGTTAGTGCCGTATCCTTGCAAACCATTGTTGACGGAAAAGCGACTTTTGTTCCCGCCGTATTGATCAGCATTTTATCCGTGTTTCGAAACTTCCTGCCGATGCTGATCTGGGCAGCAATAATTGTGCTGTTTATGGTCGCAGGCTTCGCTTTCGCATATATCGGGCTGGTGATTACATTGCCATTAATCGGTCACGCCAGTTGGCATGCTTACCGGGCGGTGGTCCGAAGCCCTGCTGAAGACGCGCTGAAGGTTAACTAGAGCGGACCGGGCGCTTTTCGACAGGTGGCGAGATGCCGTCTAATGCGTTTCGAATAGTATTCGCAAGTACGCTACGATTATAGGGCTTACGGAGCAGATTATTTTCTAGATTTCCACTGAGTTTCTTGTCGGTCACATTTGAACGTTCACGCCTTTTTGCATAACCGCTTGTCAGCAATAGCTTGATTTCTGGGCGCAATTTCAGCGCTTGTTCAGCTAACTCATAGCCATCCATGTTTCCGGGCATAATGACATCAGAGAACAACAGGTCGATATCTACATTGCTTTGTAAAAATTCCAGGGCTTGCTTCCCACCGTTCGCGGTGATGGCCTGATAGCCGAGGTCTTCCAGATGTGTTGATGCGATATCGATCAGATGTTCTTCGTCATCTACCACCAGAATTGTCTCATTGCCGCGAGGGAGGACTGATTGCACGATTTCTTTTGTTGTGTTTTTCGCGTCTTCGTTAACCCGGGGCAGGTAAATCTGAACCGTTGTTCCTTTCTCGGGTTTTGAATATATCTCCATATGCCCATCTGAACGTTGCACAAATCCATAAACCATACTCAGGCCCAACCCCGTACTTGTGCTCGCGGCTTTGGTCGAGAAAAAGGGCTCAAGTACTCTTTCTTTAACTTCTGGGACCATGCCGCTTCCGTTGTCACTGATCGATAGCATCACGAAATCGCCTGCCATGCTCCCGGGGTTTTGCCGTACGAAATCGCCATTTAGGGTTTCATTGCTGGTTTTGATGATCAGGACACCACTTTCAAGCATGGCGTCGCGGGCATTGAGGGCAAGATTTAGGATAGCATCCTGAAGATCGCCTGGATCTACTTCGACGGCCCAGAGATTCTCTGCCAGATGCTTTTCAACATTGATTGCAACGGTTAGGGATTTACCAAGTAGGTCTTCCATATTACGGATCTGGTCATTTACGGATGTACGCGTCATCCCTTCGCCGCTTTTGCGTGAAAAACCAAGGAGCTTTCTGGTCAGGTCAGCACCACGCTTGGCCCCTTTTATGGCGGTTTCTATTCGGCCTGATGCCTTGTCATCGTCTGCAAACATTCGTTGGAGGATTTCGAGATTACCCACAATCACGCCAAGAATGTTGTTGAAATCATGAGCAATGCCGCCCGACAACTGTCCGACTGCTTCCAATTTCTGTGAGCGGCGTAATCGTGATTCCATATCTTTGAATTCAGTCAATTCCGTTATCGAGCCAATAAATGACCTATTGTCGCCATATATCATCTCGCCGATACCCAGATGCATAGGAAACTCTTCACCGTTTTTCCGGCGCCCGATAACTTCTCGCCCTTTACCGATAATCCGTGTATTGCCAGACTTAATATATTTGTAAATATCGCCATCGTGCCTGCTTCTCTCCGGCTCCGGCATCAAGCGGTTTACATTCTGGCCGACCACTTCATCCGCCGAATATCCGAAGATTTTCTCTGCTGTAGAGTTGAAGATTTCAATGACGCCTTTCTCATTGATAACGACATTGCCGACGGCAACGTTTTCGAATGCGAGTCGAAATCGCTCTTCACTGCCTCGCAATGATTCTTCTGCTTGGGCACGCTTGGTTACATCGAGGATGATTGAGGAAACAGCAATGACCTCTCCATCATCAGAAAAAAGTGGGCATTTGTGGGTAATGACGGTTCGAGTCTGGCCATCTTTATAGGTCCTGATGACGTCCATAATAATTTCTTTGCCGGTCTCGATGACTTTGCGGTCGTTGACCAGAATTTCTTCTGCTTCTCCCTTCGGGAAAAAGTCGTGAATGGTTTTACCAACCAGATCAGAACTACTAGCGCTCATCCATTTTCGATAGGTCCGGTTAACCAGAATGTAAGTGCCGTTTCTGTCTGTGAGAGCGATTGCCGCAGGTGATCCATCGACAACAGCTTGAAATCGAGCGCTTAATTCCCGATTTGCAATTTCAGCCTGGTTCTTTTCCGTGACATCACGAAGAAAGCAAAAAAATTGTCCACCTTCAATATCTTCGTAGGTAATGCTTGTTTCAACGGGCCAGATCTCGCCGCCCTTGGTTCGGTGTTTTGTCGTCAACTGATCAGAACCCAGTCGGATAATGTTTTGTAGATGTGCTTCAGTATCTGGATTTCTTTCTCGCACCTCCAGGTCAGAGATATTCATTGCCAGAAGTTCGTCGCGGGTATACCCGGAGCGTCGAATATACGCTTCGTTAACGTCAAGAATTTGCTCTTGCATATCGACAAGCCAAAACCCCTCATGTGCCGTGGCGATAACACGGCGATATCGTTCCTCGCGTTCTTTTAACTTTTCCTGAGCCAGTTTTCGGGCGGAAATATCACGCGCGATGCTGTTGAGTGTTATGAGATTGCCGCCATCATCGTAGTGGGCTGTGACATCCCAAGAGAGATGGCGATTTGAGCCGTCCCGACTGACTATTCGGTTTTCTATAAGAATTGACGTTGCTTTTTGTTCGATCCAATGTTGGAAGGATTTCATGGTCCAGTCGCGATCATCGGGGTGGATAAAGTCGCTGATTGGCAATCCGATGCAATCTTTTTCGGGCAAGCCGAAAAAGGTTCTTGCCATACGGTTTACGAACTTAAGATGTCCGTCCTTGTCGATGACTGCGATCAGTTCGTTTGTCCCATCGATAATATTTTTGTAACGCTCTTCACTTTCCGCTAAAGCGATATAAGGCTTTTTCAGGTTTGTTATGACAACAGCCTGAAAAATCAGCCAGTAGGAACAAAGCTTAAAGGTATGGGCGGCCAAATTTTCCGGCCCCGGAATATCGATCAGGAAAATAAATGACAGTTCCGCACACATCGTCATGGTGATGGCCATGGCGATGATTATTTTTTCTTCTATTGAGATGGCATGCCCATGCCGGAGCAGGACAAATATTGCTAATGCAAAAGTAAGTATTATCAGGTAGCCGCTATTTGTCTTGAAGGTTGTCAGTCCTGCGCTTTCAATTGAGGTTACGGGAAAATAACCGAATGTTATTGAAGCTGTCAGCCCAATGAAGATGATCCCAAAAACTGTAAAGAGCTGGTAGCTGTTAAACATTTTTTGTGCCGCAAAAGGCGCAATCAGCAAAAGCATGGCTTCTAAGAAGCGTATCCCTATCCAGTTCTGAGTTGGTAATTCGATGCTAAATCCTGTGAAGATGTTTAATTCTATATAGGTAAGAATGTGAATAAAGCCGAGTGAACCAATCCAGAAATATCCACAAGCCAGGAACAGCAGGAAATTATTTCCAGACATGAGACGGGTCGACCAGACCAGCACAAACAAAGCAAACAATAGTATGACTGGAATAAGTTCCGCCAAGATGTGGGAGGTCATTTCGCTAAATTGAGCGATAAATATTAGAAAAAGAGCCATAGCGATGGGCGGCCCCCACAATCGCCAGCTCACTATCGGTTCAAACCATTTTTCTGGAAAGTTCAATCCGGCCTCTTCGGTTTTCTGGAGCGTCGGCTTTGGCTATTGTCCGTGGCTCACATATCCCGAACATCAAGTTAAACGATCATTGATGATAACCGCTGTAAGCGAGACATGAAATAGCAGATCACCTTGCAAAAGCCGGAATTATTGACAGAGCCTCATTTGTTCAAGGCGCTAAATCGTTCGCATTGCCTGAGTTTAATAAAAACCTCTTGCTCACATTTACGGCATTTGAGTGCATCGTCTGGAGTGCTTCAATGTCCGGATTTTGGCGTGCGCTCATCCAACTCTCGTATGCTTTATCCATTCCACCAATATGAACGTGCAACCAGGAGCCAACGTAGTCGATCAATTCATTGGTGATAGAGGCATCCCCGCTGCTTGAGATGGTATTCATATACCCCTCAATTTTTTCTGAAATTTTGCGATGCGCTTTGCGGTGGGCATGCAAGCCCGGGTACCCGCATGCCTCCATTAATTCTTCTTCCAGCGTAAAATGATAGCCAGTGTAGTCGTGCAGGTTCGTGAGGGTTTTTCCTATAACCTCCACTTCATCCTTCTTCCCAAGATCGCTTCGAAGATGGTGTAAGATGGAAAAAAGAGCTTTGTGGTCAGCATCCAACACATCCACGCCGACACTCATATCCTCGGACCACACATATTCCGGACTTAGTAGGTGTCGGAGATGTTGTTCTAATTCTGTCAAACTAAATGGTTTTTCTATTGACCCGACGATTGGGGCACCACGTGCCCACCCCAGAGTTTCTGCCGAGGACAGGTATCTTTGCCCATAGCCGCTCATCAGGAGTATTGGTACTGCAGAGCCTTGTTCGACGAGCCATTGAAGAAGCTCGTTAGCATCCATGTCGGGCATGACAATGTCTGTAATGATCGCTGATGGTGTTGATTCGCGGCAAATGTTTTGCGCCTCTATGGCGGTGCTGGCTATGCGTACGTCATAGCCGACCTGCCCAGCGACTACACTGACCAGTTCGGCTATATCAGGCTCATCATCAACGATCATTAGCAAAGGCTTGCTCATTATCTTCCTCTCAAGCTGCAATTTTTGGCTGATGTTTTCCATCACTACTGTTTTTCAGTGGCCTAGGCTGGATTGCAGCCGGTTATAATTTGACGCTGTTGAAGTGGATGCATGAGTTTCAGTGTCGAATTCGGCGATATAGTTCATTTCAGGTTTCCATTAGGATAGCGTTTCCTGAAACAGAGGATATCTGTTTGCGCGCAATATCTCCAAAATGTTGCCGATTATCAGATGTTTCATGCTGTGAGTATTAGTCGACGCGTGTTACTCAGGAATAGCAGAATTAAAGAAATTGGTTACAATTGGCTACAATTGAGAAAAAATCAGCGCCAGTCTGGATCGATGAGACTACATTAGATTATAGAAAAATTGGGTCGACTATGGATACGATTTTGATCGTCGATGACGATGCGGACGTTTTGGATACTGTAGGGTTTCTCCTGGAGGACGCGGGGTACGGCGTTATAAGTGCGACCAATGGTAAAGCCATGTTCAAGGTGCTGGATAAAGGCCTTCCTGACCTTATTGTTCTTGATGTGGGATTGGGTAATGAGAGTGGACTTGAACTTGCAATGCAGGTCCGTAAATCATCGTCGGTGCCAATTATTATGCTGACGGGTAAAGGGGCGGAAACTGACCGGGTTGTTGGCCTTGAACTTGGCGCGGACGACTATGTAACCAAGCCCTATGGCTCGGCTGAACTTCTGGCCCGAATAAAATCAGTTTTGAGACGCTCAAAAATAACCCGTACGAAAGCGGATGACGCCCGGCGGGAGGTGGCAACCTTCAATGGCTGGACTTGCGATCTTACAGGTCGAAAACTGCATTCCCCGGATGGCAAAGACGTGCCATTAACGTCAGGTGAGTTTTCTGTTTTGGCAGTATTTGTCCAAAACCCGGGTCGAACGCTGAGCCGCGAGAGGTTGCTTGATCTTACAGGGCGCGAGAAAACACTTGATCGTAGCATTGATGTGCAAATCATGCGCTTGCGCCGGAAAATTGAAGGTGATCCGTCTGACCCTCAATTGATCCAGGCTATTCGGGCCGTCGGGTACATTTTCTCTACTCAGGTCGAATGGGTTTAGTAAGCCACTAATCCTGTTCCACAAGGTCGGTTTTATAGATTTTGTAGCGGGCCTTATAGCTGGCTGCAGGGCCAGCCAGGATGGCAAGGTCACGTTCGTTCGCTTCGCGAATGATTTTACCGGGGGAGCCCATAACCACAGACCCATCCGGGATTTCCTTGCCTTCTGTAATCAACGAATTGGCCCCGATCAGGCAGTTTTTCCCGATTTTGGCGCCGTTCAGAATGATACTGCCGATACCAACCAAGGTGCCATCTCCGATGGTGCATCCGTGAAGCATGACCATATGCCCAATGCTCACTTCGCGCCCAAGGACCAGGGGAAAACCAGGGTCAGTGTGAAGAACACAGTTGTCCTGAACGTTTGAACCTTCTCCAATTGTGATAGGCTCATTGTCGGCGCGAAGCGTTGTGCCGAACCAGACGCTGGCGTCGCGTTTTAAAATCACATCACCAAGTACGGCGGCATTGGGGGCTATGTAATAGTCATCGCCATCAGTAACGACGCGGCTTTCGCCCAGAGCATACTTCATGTTTATGGAACTCCGAAAAGGTTTGTTAAGGCGGGTGATGTAGTATCCCAAATCTTATCATCACGGTATTGGGTAAAACAATGTGGGGTGCTAAACAAACGTTTATGAGACTCATTTTGATGATGGCACTATTGACGTTTGGCGCTACGTTTGCTTCGGGATTGGCTGTGACCGGAGCAATTGCGGAGGAAGCACAGCGTAAGGAACTTGGCACACTAAATTTTAAATTTGAGAACGATTTGTTCTCTGGCGCGGACCAGAATTACACGAACGGAATAAGGGTTTCCTGGGTATCACCCGAAGGCGATACCATAGGGCCTTTGCAGTTGGTTCGTGACGCACTTGAAGCTCTCGCCCAAGACACCAACAAGACAACCCGGTTTGGCCTTTCTGCGGGTCAGGAACTCTTTACGCCGGCGGACCGGTATGAGACCAACCTGATTATTGACGAGCGGCCTTATGCAGGCTGGCTTTATGGCGGCTTGTCGTTGCATACGGTGACCGATCGCGGAGAAGGCCGTAAAGATCAGGAGTCCATCGAGCTTGATGTCGGAATTGTTGGCCCGTGGGCGCTTGGTGAGGAAACCCAGAATTTTGTCCATGAAATCCGTTTGATTGATACGTTTGATGGTTGGAGTAACCAACTCAAAAACGAATTAGGTGTGGCACTTCACTACGAGCGAAAGTGGCGTCTTTTTGATCCTGTACAAGCGGGACCTTTGCAATTTGATGCCATTCCTCATGCCGGAGTGAGTGTTGGTAATGTAGTGACACAGGCTAGTGGCGGTGGGGCTGTGCGCTGGGGTTGGAATCTTCCTCATGATTTTGGCCCGCCAAGCCTTATCCAAGGCGGGGCTGCGCTGGACCGCCGGCCTGAACAATCAGTCAGTTTTTACCTGTTTGGCGACGTTACGGGACGCTTCGTAGCCCATAGTATCTTTCTGGATGGGAACACCATTCGAAACAGTCACAGTATCGACAAGGAAAACTGGGTTGGTGATATGAGTTTAGGGGCTGCCTTGCTGCTCGGTCGTTTTAAAGTCGCCTATACAAATGCGTTTCGCACCAAAGAATATAAAGGGCAGGACGCGATAAGTCGCTTCGGATCTCTCAGCCTGTCATTTCAGGCTTTTTTCTAGACCCCGAACAATTCGTTCAAGGAAAGTATACGGTGGATTGATCGAACAACCTGGTTCGCAATCTTGATTTCACCTGCCGGGTTGAGTTGGCCTAGCAATAACCCTTCCGGGCCTTTTGCCTTCAGATGCTTAATAAACGATTGGACAGAGTCGCCTGGGAAGTTTTCTGTCTGGACAATCACCGAATCACCAATTCGCGGTGGGCGATCCGGGTCAACGAAACGAAGTTCACCATTTCGATGCTCCGGGCACATGCTGTCGCCGATCACATAAATTGCATAAACATTTGAATTGTCAGCCAATCCCGGCGGTCTGCGGACATGACCGATGGGGTTTTTATCGTCCAGCAGGAAGGCACCACTGAAACTCCCGGCGGCCGTGCCCAGGACGGGCAGGTTTTCAGGCAACATATCAAATGGTGATGCATTTGCAGGTTTCGGCAGCAATTCAGCGGGCATGCATCCAAATGCGTTGGCAAGGCGCTCCATCCACAACAAGGTAAGGCCACGTTTACCAAGCTCCAGCATGCTGATCATTTGATTAGTTGTCCCAACTCTGTCCGCAAGTTCGGTTTGGGACCAACCCCTGGATTTGCGTAAATACTTGATTTGATTAGGCATAGAGTAGTTTTTCAACAGATTGGTGGATAAGGCTACCAACAATATGTTTGACGATTATATCCAACATATTGTTTGATAGTATATGTATTCAGCTTTACCCCATCCAGTTGATATCCATGTTGGTGCCAGAATTCGGGTTCGTCGCAAAATGCTGGGATGCAGTCAGAAGAAATTAGGTAACGCAGTTGGAGTTTCCTTTCAGCAAGTACAAAAATATGAATCCGGGATCAATAGAGTCGGTGCCAGTCGCCTTTTCGAATTGGCGGAAGCTCTTGAAGTTTCCGTCGTATTTTTCTTTGAGGGATTAGAGGATGGTTCCTCAACCATGATCACATCTGCTGACAGTACTGCAATGTCGTCAGCCCTGCTGCTGCAGGCGATTGCGAATCCAGAGCATAAGAAAGCAATTGATGATCTGATTCGGGTGGCGGCAGATCAAAGCGTGACCCTGATTGACTGAGCTCCCATTGGCTCTCATCATCTCTTGAAACAATAGTTGATGGTGAGGAGGTGAAAATGGATTGGGAGTTCGTAACTCTTGAAAAGAATGGCCGTGTTGCGATTGTTCGGTTTGATCGCGGCCATAAAGCGAATGCGATTTCGCGCCAGTTGATGGATGAACTGACGGCAGCCGCCAGAAGTTTTGAAGGTGATTTTGAAACGTCGGTAATTGTACTTGCGGGTCGTGATGACGCATTTTCAATGGGTCGTGATCTGAATGACCCACGATTAGCCAATATTGATGAACTTGGTTTGGCTGAACGACGAAAAGCGATTCAGGCCGGGCCTCGACTGACCAAGGCTTGGGAAGACGTAGAGCCCATTACCATTGCCGCCATTGATGGCTGGTGCGTGGGTGGTGGTACGGCGTTGGCTGTTGCCTGTGATTTCAGGGTCATGGCGAGCACGGCCCATATGTATGTCCCCGAGGTCGAGCGCGGTTTTAACATGAGCTGGCAATCGGTGCCGCGTATTGTCAATCTGATTGGTCCGGCAAAGACCAAGAGGTTGATAGTGTTGGCAGAAAAACTTGATGCTGAAAAAGCCCTTGCGTGGGGGCTCACTGATGAAGTTTCAGATGGCGCCGGGGCATTGTCCGCAGCGTGCAAAATGGCTGAACGTATCGCATCAATGCCGCCTGTCCAGGTGCGTATGGTCAAGCAAGGCATCAATGCATATGCAAATGCCCTCAGCCACGCAACAAGCGTTATGGATGCGGATCAATTCGCACTGGCTTTTACATCAGAGGACCGTCAAGAAGGCGTCGAAGCGTTTCTTGAGGGGCGTGATCCGGTTTACAGTGGCAAATAATCGTGCGAGTCGCTTGAATACTTGATTTCCGGTGATTTCACGCCCAACTTTGAAACGGCTGGTGAATGGTTTGACGATTGGTTAAACCTTTATAATCAGTATGTCTTGATGACGCGTACGGGCGGGAAACGACGCCTATCGTATTGCCTATGGATTCAATTATAATCGAGCCACTATGACTGATAACAATTCAACATCATCTGCAATCCCGCCACGTCCCGTTGTGCTGTGCATTCTGGATGGATGGGGAGAGCGCGCCGAGGCGGAATATAACGCCGTTGCTCTTGGCGAAACACCAAATTGGGACCGGTTGGTGAACACCGTGCCGAAAACCACGCTGCAGGCATCTGCTGAAAACGTCGGGCTTCCGGGTGGGCAAATGGGAAACTCGGAAGTCGGGCATATGAACCTGGGTGCCGGGCGTGTTGTGATGCAGGATTTACCCCGAATCGATACAGCAATTACCGCAGGTACATTGGAAACGAATCCACGCCTAGTTCGTTACATCGACCAGTTGAAAGCATCGGGGGGCATGTGCCATCTACTTGGACTGATGTCGCCCGGCGGGGTGCATTCCCATCATGAACATCTGGTTGCATTGGCGGGTTATGTTTGCGCTGCCGAAGTGCCGGTCCGGGTGCATGCGTTTATGGATGGCCGTGATACGCCACCAAAAAACGGCAAAGTCTACCTTGAGGAATTTCTATCGAAGATTTCGGCGTTTCCTGATTGTGCTGTCGCGACGGTTATCGGGCGTTACTGGGCTTTGGATAGAGACCAGCGATGGGATCGGGTTGGCCGTGCCTATGATGCGATGATTGATGCAGACGGCGATGTGGAAGAAAACGCCATCGATGCAATGAACCAAGCTTACGAATTGGACATTGGTGATGAATTTGTCGAACCAACAATAATAGGCGACTACAGCGGTATGGCCGATGGCGATGGCATACTGATGGGGAATTTCCGGGCGGATCGGGCGCGTGAAATTCTAGCGGCTTTGGCTGACCCTGATTTCGACGGGTTTGAACGAAAGCGTGTTTGTGAACTTCCGGCGCGTCTCGGCATGGTTGAGTATTCAGAAGCGCTTAACCCACTTTTCCCGGCACTTTTCCCATCCGTCGAATTAACAGGCATATTGGGTGAGGTTGTTGCCAATGCGGATAAGCACCAACTCCGTATTGCAGAAACTGAAAAATATGCTCACGTGACGTTTTTTCTGAACGGTGGCCGCGAAGCGTTGTTCGCTGGCGAAGAGCGCATATTGGTTCCTTCACCGAAAGTTGCCACCTATGACCTGCAACCCGAGATGTCGGCTGTCGAGGTTACGGACAAGCTCGTCGATGCAATTCGCTCCGCTACATTTGATCTGATCGTCGTCAACTACGCAAACGGCGATATGGTTGGCCATACGGGAATTCTGGAAGCCGCGATCAAAGCGGTTGGAGTTGTTGATGTTTGTCTTGGACGTTTGGAACAAGCCGTGTCAAATGCGGGTGGGGTGATGTTCGTTACAGCGGATCATGGAAATTGTGAACGCATGTTTGACGGTGATGCGCATGAACCACATACCCAACACACTCTTAATGTCGTGCCGGCGTTACTGGTGAATTCGCCTGATTGGGTTCAGGGGCTGAATTCCGGGCGCCTGTCAGACGTTGCGCCAACGCTGCTGCACCTTATGGGGTTGTCGCAACCGGCTGAAATGACAGGTACATCCTTGCTTGCGGATGGCGGTTTGCAAACGGCTGCAGCGGAGTAAAATGGCGGCTTCCCCCCCCACTTCGAATTTGGTTTTGGTGCTGGTCTTTGTGGCGGGAATTTTTACGCCTGTTTCAGGCGTGATTGCTCAGGCGCCTCTAAAATTGAAACCAAGAGCGCCGTCTGGCGATGAGGTGCAAAACGTGCCGAAGCCTCAAGTAAAAACGGGAACGAGTTTTTCATCTTCCGGGCGAGCGGCCGCACAGAACCCAAGTACTTTACCCGGTCAGCCTAATCAACGCCTTAAGGAACTGGACCGAGCGTTAAATGCCGCGCGGGGTAAAAGTAGCGCGCTCAAAGACAAAGCCAATACGCTGGATGTAGACATTCAAAGATTACGCCAAGGATTGGTCGGTGCGGCTCGGCTAATTCAGGACCATGAAATGAGAGTCAGTGAACTGATGGAGCAGTTGGCTGAGTTAAATGGCTCACTGGCAGAAAAAGAGAAAAATTTGCATGCCCGTCGCAAACAGATGGGGCGTGTTTTATTGGCTTTGCATCGGGTCGCGCAATATCCACCGGAAGCCCTGATTGTTCGGCCGATTCCACCGGGCGACGCGGTGCGCAGTGCAATCCTGTTGCGCGCCACTGTTCCTGAACTGGAACGTCAGGCAATTTCGCTTCGCGATGACTTGTATGCCTTGAAACAAACCCAGGAAGAGGCAAAACGTCGGCAAGAAGACCTTTCATCAGCAACCATGGAGCTTGAGAGCCAACGGAAGTTGTTACGTACCCTGCTTGGCCGGAAATCCCGATTAAGAAGACGGACGCTGGCAAAAAGTAATAAGGCTGAGCGCAAAGTGCGAAATCTTGCAAAACAGGCCCGGTCAATTCGTGATTTGATGGTCCGTCTGGAAACCTTACGCATTAAACGCGAAAAAGAGGCGTTAGCGCAAAAAAATAAAAAGACAAATGTTGGTGTCGCCCCTAATCTTGAACGACCTAAAGCATTCACCGGAAAACCATTGGAAACGGCCCGCGGTCGACTTCCTTATCCTGTCGTTGGGGCGGTTGTCGCCCGTTTTGGGGAAAAGGCACAGGGTGGTTTGTCACACAAGGGGTTGACCATCGAAACCAAGGTTGGGGCCCAGGTAATTGCGCCCTATGAAGGCCGTGTTGCGTTCTCTGGACCGTTCCGTGGATATGGGGAACTCTTGATCATCGAACACCGCGAGGGATATCATACTCTCCTTGCTGGTATGTCCAGGATCGACGGCGTAGTTGGTCAGTGGTTGCTGGCTGGGGAGCCGGTCGGGATTATGAAAACCGGTTCGGCCGCAAAGAAGAACGAAAAGCCTAGTCTATACATCGAAATGCGACACAAAGGTCAGCCTATTAACCCAATGCCATGGCTGGCGACCCGAACGGGTAAGGCAGGTAAACGTAAGGTAAACGGATGAAAACTCGACACATTTTGACGGCGGCTCTGGTCGCTATTCTGATTTCGCCGGTATTCGGCAACAGCAAAGCCTACGCTGAAGCTGACGCGACCGAGACTAAAAACAATGCTGAAACGTATCGGTTGCTGAACTTGTTCGGCGATGTGTTCGAGCGAATCCGCGCCGATTATGTAGAAAAACCGACTGATGAAGAATTAATCGAGTCGGCGATCACCGGGATGTTGACTGCACTCGACCCGCATTCCAGCTACATGAACAAAAAACGCTACAAGGATATGCAGGTTGATACGCGCGGTGAATTCGGTGGGTTGGGCATTCAGGTCACTATGGAAGCCGGGTTCGTCAAAGTCATCTCCCCGATCGATGATACCCCGGCATTTCGGGCTGGAATCGAAGCCGGAGATTTTGTCACCCATCTGGACGGGGAAACCGTACAGGGCATGACACTCCAGCAGGCCGTCGACAAAATGCGGGGCAAAGTCGGTGCTGATATAAAATTGACTGTACGCCGCAAAGATGTTGCGGAACCTTTTGATGTGACGATAACGCGCGCGGTCATCAAAATCACTTCCGTCAGGTCACGACTTGAGAAAAAAATTGGTTATGTACGTATCACCTCGTTCACAGAACAAACTGACAAAGGTCTTAAAAAAGCCATCGACAAGTTTGAAAAAGAATTAGGTGACGACCTTCAGGGCATTGTTCTTGACCTTCGCAACAATCCTGGTGGGTTACTTGACCAGGCGGTTGCAGTATCCGATGCGTTTCTGGAAAAGGGTGAAATCGTCTCGACCCGGTCAAGAGTGCTTGAGGACACCAATCGCTACAACGCCCGCACTGGTGATTTAGCCAAAGGCAAGCCGGTAATAGTTTTACTCAATGGTGGCTCTGCATCAGCGTCTGAAATCGTCGCCGGTGCCCTTCAGGATCATCGCCGTGCGGTTATTCTGGGCACGCGGTCATTCGGTAAAGGGTCTGTGCAAACGATTATGCCCCTGCCCGGACATGGTGCCATGCGTCTGACGACAGCGCGCTATTACACGCCGTCGGGACGTTCAATTCAAGGCGAGGGTGTGACGCCTGATATCATTGTTGAGCAGGCTCGAATCGAAGCGATTAAGAGCCAGGGTCAGCGTCGCGAAGCAGATCTCCGCGGCGCACTTATAAACGAGGACACTAACGGCAAAAAAACAGATGATAACGGCAAAAAAACAGATGATGCGAAAGATGCAAAGCCAACCGACAAAGATGAAAAAACGTCTGAGAAAGAAGCGAAACCGGCTGAACCGCCTGCGGACTATCAGTTGCTTCGCGCCCTGGATATCTTGCGAGGCGTAGCATTGTTCGGCGGTTCCACTCAGGCATCGAAAGAGTAATCAGGTTCGAAATCGTGGCGAGTTCGAGGTGACGTCGTGAAACTACCCAAGTTTCTGAAACGCGGAAACGATGAAGAAGATGAGGACGACGAAGACTTTGAAGGCTTCGACGACGAAGAGTTCGACCCGGATTCGGCTGCAGGCGGCGGGGGTTACGAAAACGCTGCTGACATAATGTCGGATGATAGTGTTTCTGAAGATAATGCCGATAGCACATCTGAAGATGATGGCAGATCTGGCGATATGGATGTGCCTGATGGCATTTATGGTGATGACGATGAAGATGATGATGACATCGATTTCGGTGACGACGATGAAGATGATGATGACGACGAGGAGGGGACGAGCGCTCGTACGCCGCTTCTGTTTATTATTTTAGGTGCAGTTGTATTGATTGGCGGTATCGCCGGAGGTGCTGCATTTTGGGTGATGAGTGATGAAGATGAACCGGCGTCGGCGTCGGCGCCTCCGACAAATAGTAAACGTGTTGCACTCGCCTTGCCGCCAAAAAGGAGTCAAAAATCCCTAAATTCAGGGGGTCTGAACTCAAGAGTTGCAAACCCCGAAAGTGGCGCGGAACAGTCAAAGGACGCCAAAGCTCCCGCGAGCGAGGTGGCTAAGCCTCAACCTAGTGCCCCGGCCCCTGCAAAAGTTGCACCCAGCTTGGCCCCTGTTTCTTCGTTGGGGGCGGGGGGCTTGAATGCACGGGCTGGAAAAGCCGGAGGCCCGCGTCAGGGATTGATCATTCCAGCCGCCACGGCTGCGTCCTATCGGAAAATAGCAGATCAATCAAAGACGGTGCCGCTGGCGTCGGCACCGGATCAGGCACTTGAGCAGGTGGTTCAGGGGTTGGAGGGACCGTTGCCGATCATCGGCAAGGACGGCCGTAAACCTTGGGAAGTTTATTCACGCCCAGTCGGCGCGACAGGTTCCGACCCCAGAGTTGCGATTCTTGTAAAAGGCCTCGGATTTAGCCGTGCAGTTTCAATGGCGGCAATTAAAAAATTACCGGGAGATGTCAGTCTCTCATTTTCGCCCTATGCCCGTGATCTGAATGACTGGCTTGTTCGCGCTCGATTAGGAGGCCACGAAGTATTTCTGGAACTGCCAATGGAAAGTAAGAATTTTCCGGCAGAAGATGCCGGGCCGTTGGGGCTGAATACCAATCTTCAAGTTGCCGATAACATCAAACGCCTGCACCAGGTAATGAGTAAAATGGGCGGTTACGTTGGGCTCGTTTCAACGATGGGGTCAAAATATTCTGAGGCGGAGGGCCAGTTAAAGCCAATTTTGCAAGAGATCCGAAAACGCGGATTGATGTTTGTGGATGGTACGGGTGCGAAAACCGCAGCCCCCAGGATTGCGGCAGAAATTCAACTTCCAAAGGCATTCGTCAACATTGTTCTCGATGAACCACCTGATCGCCAAAGCCTTGATCGCAAGCTCAAATCAATGGAAGGCATCGTGAAAAAACAGTCTGTGGCAGTTGCAGTTATTCACGCTTACCCAAGCACTATTGAGCGGCTGATTATCTGGGTGCGGACGATGAAGGACCGGCAAATGACATTGGTGCCACTTTCGGCAGTAGCCGATAAGCAGTTTTTCGAATGACAACCTCTTCCCCCCTGGACGAGGTCAACAAACCTAGTCGGAATCTGCCGTATCGGCCTTGTGTCGGGATTGTTTTGTTCAATCGCGATTCACACGTATGGGTCGGGCAACGCATCCCAAAACCAGGTGACAGGCTTAACAATGCATGGCAGATGCCACAGGGTGGGATTGATGACGCGGAAACGCCGATCGAGGCCGCATTTCGTGAACTTCGCGAAGAAACAGGTGTTGAATCGGCTGAATTTATTTCAGAGGCACCTGAATGGTTGACATATGACCTGCCGGAACATTTACTCGGGGTGTCCTGGGGAGGTAAGTATCGCGGCCAAAAGCAAAAATGGTATGCGTTTCGGTTTTTGGGGGATGATCAGGAAATCGATTTAAATCAACATGAAGAGCCGGAATTCTCGGCCTGGCGGTGGGTGCCGTTAGATAAAGTGCCGGAAATGATCGTGCCGTTTAAAAAACCAGTATATGAAGAGCTGGTTCGGGTTTTTGCAGACTGCCAGGGAGCGAATTGAATAAGTCATGATGTATATACAGGTATTTGCAGGGTTTATTATCCTTGTTGCTGGCGCGGAATTTCTTGTCCGAGGTGCGGTGAGCCTGGCAGATCGCATGGGCATTCCGCCAATTGTGGTGGGGATGACTGTGGTTGCCATCGGAACATCAGCCCCTGAGTTGGTGGTTTCACTGAAGGCGACAATCTCTGGCTCATCCGGATTAGCACTTGGAAATCTGGTCGGATCAAACATCGCTAATGTCCTGCTGATTCTTGGTGCAACTTGCGCTCTTAAGCCAATTATCGATCATCCCGGGTCTACCAGAATGGATGGTCTTGTCCTTATGGGCGGCACCATTATTTTTACCATCTTATGCCTGATGGGACCGCTTTCGCTGGTTGCTGGGCTCATTTTGTTGGCCGCATTCTTCGGCTTTTTAAGCGCGACGTACTGGCGCGATTCTCATGATCCTGAAGCTTCTGCTGAACTAACCGAAGAAGTTGCGGAACTAAAAGGCGACGACAAGCCGTTAGCGATCATCATTTTATACGTGGGTGGTGGTTTGATCGGGCTGATTTACGGCGCTGATCTCTTGGTTGAAGGCGGGACAGAAATTGCGCGGGAGTTTGGTGTATCCGAAGAAGTCATCGGGCTGACATTGTTCGCATTGGGTACCTCATTACCGGAACTGGCTGCCTCATTGGTTGCTGCATTCCGCGGTCATCCGGCGGTCGCGATTGGTAATGTGATCGGCTCGAACCTGTTTAATATCCTGGGTGTGGGTGGCGTAATTGCGAGTGTTGCCGTTATCGAAGTTGCTTCGCAAATCACTATATTCGATATCTGGGTAATGATGGCGTCAACTGCTGTTCTGTTACCAGTACTTCTTTGGGAATGGAAGTTGCCACGGATCACCGGGATATTGTTGCTTACTGCCTATGTTGCCTATGTCACGTTGCAGGCCATGGGTGTTGAAAAGGTTCTGGCGTCACTTGGCTGACATACTCGTAAAGACCGCTCTCGTTACCGGGGCCGGGCGGCGTATTGGGCGGGCAATTGCCCTTGATCTGGCGGCTACTGGCTGGCGTGTTGCTATTCACTATAATGAGTCCGCTAACGATGCGAATAGCGCGGTCGATGAAATCAATGCCGGTGGAGGCAACGCCATTGCGCTCTGTGCGGACCTTCTGGATGAAGAAGCGACACTCAGCCTTGTCGAGCGTGCAAGCGTTGATCTGGGGCCTGTGACCTGCCTGATTAATAATGCATCAGTGTTTGAAGAAGATTCGCCTATGGCGTCAACCAGAGATATCTGGGATAGACATATGGATGTCAACCTTCGCGCCCCGTTTCTATTGGCGCAGGGTGTTGCACGACAATTACCGAAGGGACAGAAAGGAAATGTCGTCAATGTGATCGATCAGCGGGTGTGGAATCTGACACCGGAGTTTACCTCCTACACTGTCAGTAAGTTTGGATTATGGGGCTTAACCCGTATTCTGGCCCAGGCGTTTGCTCCGGATGTGCGGGTCAACGCTGTCGGCCCGGGCCCGACGTTGAAAAGCGTACATCAAAGCGAAGCTGATTTTGAGAATGAGTGGTCATCATTGCCATTGCAAACGCCAGTGTCGACCGATGATATATGCCGCGGCATTCGGTTTATTCTTGAGGCTCCGGCGATGACCGGGCAAATGATAGCTCTGGACGGTGGGCAGCATATGGGATGGGCACCGGGTAATGCCCGTCAAAACTAATTGTCAGCAGCTCTAGTGGCTGGTGGAGGACCAAATGGCTTTAAATTCAGTTCGGAATGAAACCCCGTTACGGATTGCTGACGCGGATAATGGAATTCGCCATGTCTTCATCCGAGATTTCATGGTGGATTGCTCCATCGGTATCCACAGTCATGAAAAAGAACATGAGCAGCGGGTGCGTATAAATGTTGATCTGGCGGTCAGTGAAGGTCAGCAGCCAATTGATGACAATATCCGAAATGTCATCTGCTATGAGCAGCTGGCGATCGGAATTGAGGCGATTATTGCCGAAGGGCACGTCAATCTGGTTGAAACATTAGCGGAAAAAATTGCTGCAATGTGTCTCCTTCAAAGTGAAGTTCAGTCGGCCCGAGTAAGGGTTGAAAAACTCGATATACTAGACAGTGCAGAAAGCGTAGGTGTAGAGATAGAACGCTTTAACACTCAAGTATAGAACGACTATTCACTTGGTGATAATGGCGAGTCCGTTACGCAGTCTTTGAGTAAACTTAGCGATAGGTTGTGCACAGGGGGGTGAATCCTGGATTCTTGTCTTTCAAATATTTCAGAGTGTTTCAGCAGTCCCTGAGGGTTTAAGTCTTTGGTGTAAAATTGTGTTAAATCAATACGTTAGTGTGATGCGTAAAAAATAGGCAAAACCTAAAAAAACCTTTGATTTTCGGGGGATAGTCAAAACTGACAGTGTTTTCAACAACCTTATCCACAGGAATCGTGGATAGAACGCGCAAGTGAATTATACTGTTCTCAGTGTTGAATACGTGAACATGCGAAAACTTATTTTTTGGTTGAATAGTGACATCTGATCCAAGTCAAACCCTGCCCGAACCGATATCCGAAGAGGGGTCCGTTACTCCTTGCGGTGTTGAGGTTATTGAGGCGTATCTAAAGACCCTGCCTGCAAGTCCCGGGGTTTACCGGATGATCAACGTGAAGGGCGATGTCTTATATGTAGGCAAAGCCAAAAACCTGAAAAAACGCGTTGTCGCCTATACCCGTCCAGAACGACAATCCGTTCGTATTCAAAGAATGATTGCTGGCACGGTTTCGATGGAGTTCGTTACCACTCACACAGAGGCAGAAGCGTTGCTTTTGGAATCGAACCTCATCAAGAGGTTTGCACCGCGCTATAATATTCTATTGCGTGACGATAAATCCTTCCCGTTTATTCTGGTGACAAACGAACACAAGTTCCCGCAAGTTCTCAAACACAGGGGAGCGCAAAATCGAAAGGGTGATTATTTTGGCCCCTTTGCATCCGTTTGGGCAGTAAATGAAACTTTGGCGGTATTACAGCGTGCTTTTTTACTGCGCACCTGTACGGATTCTGTATTCGCAAACCGCTCCCGACCCTGCCTGCTCTATCAAATCAAACGCTGTGCGGCGCCCTGTGTCAATAAAATCGCTGAAAATGACTATGCTGTATTAGTTGATGAAGCGCGTGAATTTTTATCTGGTGGGTCACATCGTATCCAGAAGCGGTTGGCTGGGATGATGCAACAGGCCAGTGATGGGATGGAGTTTGAGATTGCTGCACAATACCGGGACCGTATCCGTGCGTTGACGCGCATTCAGGCACATCAGGACATCAATCTGTCTGGATTAGGGGAAGCTGATGTCATCGCTGCCTATCAAACCGGTGGCGTCACCTGTGTACAGGTCTTTTTCTTCCGGACCGGGGCAAATTTTGGGAACCGCGCCTATTTCCCAAGTCAGGCACGTGATTCCGATGTTGCCAGTGTGCTGGAAGCTTTTGTTGGTCAATTTTATGCAAAAACCCTACCGGCGCGAACTCTGTTAATCAGCCATGATCTGGAAAATCAGGGGCTTTTGGCCGAAGCTCTGAGCGTGCGCTCTGGCAATCGTGTCTATGTGCTTTGTCCGAAACGGGGCAATAAACGAAAGCTTGTCGAGCATGCCTTGACTAATGCACGTGAGGCTCATGGCCGGCGCATGGCAGAAAGCGCCTCCCAACGCCGTCTTCTTGAAGGACTGGCCCAAACCCTCGGCCTGGATGGCGCACCCGGACGGATTGAGGTTTATGATAATTCTCACGTATCTGGGACCCGTGCAGTTGCCGGGATGATCGTCGCCGGGCCTGAAGGTTTGATGAAGAGTGCCTACAGGAAATTTACCATCAAGGGAGCTGCGCCACGCGGCAAGCCCGCCGGGGATGAGGGATATTCTGCGGGCGATGATTACGCCATGATGCGTGAGGTCCTGCATCGCCGGTTTTCACGGGCCCTGAAAGAGGACCCGGATCGTCTTGGCGAACAATGGCCTGATTTGGTCCTGGTCGATGGTGGCAAAGGGCAGCTTGGAATCGCGATTGAAGTGCTTGAAGAACTGGGTATCGATGACGTGGCCTTAGCTGCGATTGCCAAGGGACCAGACAGAAATGCGGGGCGTGAGCACATTTTTCTTCCGGGAGACCCTGTTCCAATTGAGTTGGAGGCCAGAAACCCGATCCTCTATTTCCTGCAACGTCTTCGTGATGAGGCCCATCGATTTGCAATTGGCACGCATAGAAACAAGCGCTCGAAAGCCATTTCCCGATCAATTCTGGATGAAGTTCCGGGGGTTGGCGCAAATCGCAAAAAAGCCCTTTTGCATCATTTTGGCGGCCCGGAAGGTGTTGCTCAGGCCGGGCGGTTGGATCTGGAGGCAGTTGGTGGGATTAGCAAGGCGCTGGCGGAGAAAATTTATGACTGGTTTCATCCTCAGCAATAGTGCGCTAAAAACACTTCTTCAATGGCACGTCGAAGCTGCTCGGCGTACGATTTTTCTAATTTGTGCCCGGACTTTCTGATGCTGACACAACTTCCAAATATCCTGACGGTATCGAGAATACTGGCAATTCCAGTGTTGATCGGGCTGTTGGTGTTTTTGGATGACCCGCTGGCGAGTTGGCTGGCATTTTCAACATATACCTATGCCTGTATTACAGATTTTTTTGATGGCTACCTTGCCCGAGCATGGCATCAGCAGTCAGCATTCGGACGTTTCCTTGACCCGATTGCTGACAAATTACTCGTTGCCTCCGTGCTGCTGGCATTGGTCGGGATCGACCGCATATCAGGCCTGACCGTGCTTCCCGCGGCAGTTATCCTGTGCCGGGAAATTCTGGTTTCCGGATTGCGGGAGTTTTTGGCTGAGGTCGATGTAAGTGTGCCCGTCAGCCAGTTGGCGAAATGGAAAACTGCGGTCCAGATGCTGGCACTCGGGTTTTTGCTGGTTGGGCCAAACGGGCCGGATTTTGGTCCGCTGACAACATCTGAGATTGGATTGTATGGGTTATGGGGCGCGGCTGTTATCACCTTGATTACAGGGTATGATTATCTGGTTCATGGGTTGCAGTATATCCGCGAGACCGACCACGCACCGGCGCCAAAACGCCAACCTGATATCGAAAAAAACGAATCTCATAACGACAGTTGATTTTTCGGCACCTGCCGCCAATATGTCGAACTCCAGATAGATAAAATGAAAGCATGTGGAATGAATACGTTCGGGATGATCGGGTGGAGCGGCAGCGGCAAAACGACGCTGATTACCCAGTTGATTCCTGAGCTGATTGAGCGCGGATACTCCGTTTCCTCAATGAAGCACACACACCATAATTTCGATATCGATAAACCTGGTAAGGATTCGTTTGAGCATCGGGTCGCAGGTGCGAAGCAGGTCCTGATTACCGGCACCAAACGCTGGGCGTTGCTAAACGAGAACCGCGATCAGGACGAGCCGAACATTGATGAGCTGTTAACCCGTATGGACCCAGTCGATCTGGTTCTGATTGAGGGTTTCAAGCGGCACCCCCATTCCAAAATGGAAGTTTTTCGCGCTTCGGTCGGCAAACCACTTCTCGCGCCGGAAGACCCAAGTGTCGTTGCCATTGCAACGGATGAAGAAGTTGATGGTGGCAATTTGCCGGTAATCGACCTGAATGATGTTGGGGCAGTGGCGGATTATATCATCGCGTTTTGCGGGCTTGATAAGAGGATTACTGATGGCGCAGCTTAAAGACGACTGCTTCGCATTTGGTGGGGCGTTAACAACTGTATCGGATGCGCTTGCAGATCTGGAACAACGCTTATCGACAGTCTGTGAGGTTGAGAAAATCTCAATTCACGACGCATTGGGCCGGGTTCTTGCCGAAGACATCAAATCGCCGCGTAATGTCCCACCGCATGATAATTCAGCTGTTGATGGATATGCTGTGTATTTTAGCGATCTTGACCCTGAAAATGACACCCGCCTTCAGGTAACCGGGCGCATTGCTGCGGGTCACCCTTTGGGCCGGGATGCCAAAAAAGGTGAGGCCTTGCGGATTTTTACAGGTGCCCCGGTTCCGGCTGGTGAGGGTTCTGGTCCCGATACAATCTTCATGGAAGAGGATTGTCAGAAAGAAGATGATTTTGTGATTTTGCCGTCTGGCTTGAAACAGGGATCGAACCATCGCCGCATGGGCGAAGATGTCAAAGTCGATCAGGTGATTATCCGTCAGGGCAGCATGATGCGGTCCCAGGAGGTCGGTCTGGCGGCTTCGGTAGGCCGGGCAACGCTGCAGGTCTTCAAACGTTTACGCGTCGCCGTTTTTTCGACCGGGGATGAGGTTCGCGATCCGTCAACTGATGCGCCTGATGGCTGCATCTTTGACGCCAACCGGTTCGCAATCATGGGATTGTTGCGAGGCCTTGGATGTGATGTGACTGATATCGGCATTTTACCCGATGACGAAGATGCCATAGCGCAGGCGATGGCAGATGCGGCACCCGACCACGACATGTTGATCACATCAGGCGGTATTTCCGCCGGTGAGGAAGACCATGTGAAGGCGGCGGTTGAGCGTCAGGGATCGCTTAATTTCTGGCGCTTTGCCATCAAACCCGGTCGCCCCATTGCTTTGGGGCAGGTAGGGGCTTCGGCTTTCGTTGGCCTGCCGGGAAACCCGGTCGCCGCGATGGTGACTTTTATGGTTATTGCACGGCCGATGGTGAAAATTCTATCGGGGAACCGTGATGTGCAAGCAACACTTTTCAAGGTTTCTTCCGGGTTTGCCTATGAGAAAAAGAAAGGCCGCCGCGAATGGGTTCGCGCGCGACTTGAGCGAGATGGAGACGGAAATCTGACGGCCATGAAATACCCGGAAGGCGGATCGGGAATTTTGATGTCGATGGTCGCTTCAGATGGTCTTGTCCAGTTGGAAGAAGATATTGAAACCATTAGCGCAGGCGACGCCATTTCCTTCCTGCCATTTTCCGAGGTAACACAATGAAGCTTCTCTATTTCGCTTGGGTGAAAGAGAAAACCGGAACGTCGAATGAGGAATATGCCTTACCAGACGGCGTCACATCTGTCGCCGAGTTGATTGATGTCCTGAAAGAGCGGAACAGTGGGTATTCAGAGGCGTTTTCCGATCACAGTGTTATCCGGGTCGCCGTCAATCAGGAATATGTTACACTTGAGCATGCGGTGGCTGAAGGAGACGAGATTGCCTTTTTCCCACCGGTAACAGGAGGCTAACCCTTGATCCGCGTGCAGAGCGAAGATTTCGACCTTGGGATCGAACTGCAAAATCTGACCCGCGACAATCACGGAATTGGCGGCTTGTGCTCGTTCGTTGGTCTGGTTCGCGACATGGCTGGAGATGATGATATTTCGGCGATGACACTGGAGCATTATCCGGGTATGACCGAAAAAGCTCTGGCCGAAATCGAAGCAGAAGCACAAGGGCGCTGGCCGCTTGATGGAACCCTGATCATTCATCGCTATGGCCGACTTGATCCGGGCGATCAGATTGTTCTGGTCGCGGCGGCTTCAGCACACCGTGAAGCCGCCTTTGAGGCCTGTCATTTTCTGATCGATTGGCTGAAAACAAAAGCTCCGTTTTGGAAATTGGAAGATACGAACGAGGGTGGAAAATGGGTCGATGCCCGCGATTCTGATGATGCTGCAACGTCCAAATGGGACAAAAAACAACCGGCAGCGGAGTAAGGCTTATCCATCCTCAGGCCATCTTTTTTGACTTTGACGGTGTTATCGTCGAATCCATCGATATCAAGGTGCAGGCATTTCAGGACCTTTATGCCGAACATGGTGATGAGGTTGTGCGCAAGGTTATTGCCTATCACAAAGCCCACGAAGGCATTTCCCGCGTGATCAAAATCAAAAACTGCCATCAGGCGCTACTCGGTATCGATCTTGGCGAAACAGAGCACCGGGCCCTATGCCAGGAATATGCGACGATTGTTGAAGAAAAGGTCGTGTATTGTGACGGAGTCGCGGGGGCTCTGGAATTCCTGAAAACCCGCGACGGGCGGGATCGGTTCTTTGTCGCATCCGGCACGCCGGAGGATGAGTTGCGCCGTATAACTGCGCGCCGCGCCCTTGATCAGTTTTTCTCAGGCGTCTACGGGTCGCCTAAAAAGAAAGACGCGATCGTGACGGAAATTTTGAACAAATTCGGGTATGACCCGAGCCAGTGTCTGTTCATTGGTGACGCGATGACGGATCTTGACGCGGCTCTTGCAACCAACGTTCCGTTTATCGGACGGGTTGGCGAAGGGCGTCACAATCCGTTCCCGACCGGGACGCGGGTAATTCAGGATATGACGGAATTAAACGTCGATTAGGCGCTTGCCGTAGGCATGCGCAAATTCAATCCCCTCAACCACTTCTTCCAGCGTGAGTTCCGACTTGGTCCGCAAGCACATTTCCGGTGTGCCCATATAAACCGCGTCCGCGCCATATAGCACCGCGATTTTCAGTTTTTCCAGTGAGCCCGCTGGCATCAGCAGTTCGGATCGTCTTCTGGTGTCAGTCATTTCATGTTCCGATCAATTCGACGGCAATGACCCGCATAATCTATGGGTATTTGTACATTTAATTATACATCCACTCATAAAGAGACTCCCGTATCCATGCCCGATCTGGTTCAATGGAAATGCGGATTTGGTATTTTTTGATTTAATCGAGATTTGAAGGAGCGGACCTGACATGAGCGATGATAAAGGGCCGGTCAAAGCCTATCGTGATGAGCGATTTCTGAATAGTCCGGACGCGCGGGAAATCAGAATTCTCGCAGAATACAAAGAGCCTGAAAGCCGGTTCGAGTCCCATGATGTTAGTGATACTATTGTATTCTTTGGTTCAGCCCGAACCAAACCACGCGATATCGCAGAAGAAAATCTGAAAACTGCCAGGGCTGAAGGCGGGGATGTTGCTCTTGCCGAACGCGTTTTGGCGATGTCGCGCTACTATGAAGATGCGCGCACGTTGGCTTATCGATTGACCGAGTGGTCAAAGGGACTGGAAGATTCCAAACGTCGCTTTCTGGTTTGCACTGGCGGTGGGCCTGGGATTATGGAAGCGGCTAACCGGGGCGCGTCAGAAGCGGGCGGAATCAATATGGGGTTAAATATATCCCTTCCGATGGAACAGCACGACAATCCCTATATCACCCGTGAACTGAATTTCGAGTTTCACTATTTCTTCATGCGTAAATTCTGGTTTGTCTATCTGGCAAAAGCCCTGATTGTCTTTCCCGGAGGCTTTGGGACGATGGACGAGCTGTTTGAGGCAATGACGCTCATTCAGACTCAGAAAACCGTAAAGAAACTACCAATTGTGCTGTTTGGGAAATCCTTCTGGAACGATGTCCTCAATTTCGACGCACTTGTCGAGCATGGGACGATATCGCCTGGTGATCTGGATCTTTTCATGGAAACCGATTCCGTTGACGAAGCTTTCGATTACATCGTGGACAGGCTGAGCGAGCATGCCATTGATAGTCCCGGCGGATCACTCTAGGCCCGGGTCGGATGAGGCGACCTCTCCTGAAACTTATTCTTGCGGCTCTGGCATGGCCGCTGTCTCTCTTGGTCGCAATCCCCATCTATGAGGTGGTACTGGATTACTTCACACCCGTTGGCCGCCAACCGCCAAATCTTGAACGCATTCAGCATAAACTCCATCACCCTGTCGCAATCCACGCACTGGAACAATTTGCAAAATTGCCGCCTGTCGAACAGGGCGAGATCAAAGCCAGCCTCAAGGCTGTGATTGCGGATGTTGAGGTTTGGACGCAGCGTCTTCAGGTATCCAATACCTGGACCCTGTGTATTGGCGAGCAACACGACGAACATACCCGCTACTTTCTGGCAACTGAATTGCTGCCACGTCTGACGCCTCAGGCAATGATGCTGGAAACCACTCCGGATGGCCTCGCTGAAATGGAGAAGATGATCCTGAACGGTGACGCTCATGTACCTTTATTGAAAGCGGATATTTCCGCGATCATGCGGGGCTACTGGGCGCGGGATCCGGATTTCAAATATTTTGGTATTGAAGAGACTGCTGAGCAAAAGAAAATCCGGGATAAAACCAGAAAAGGTTCACGCGATCAGAATATCACCAAAAACTTCTTCGCAAATTATCGAACAGATGGCCGAAATATTATCCTGCTCGGTGCACTTCATTGCAGAAATTATCCGGGCTGGCTTTATCGTTATCTGGAAATCGGCCTGCCAGAAACAGGTGGCGGCAAGCCTGTTGGCGGTGATCTGATAAATGTTCGTGTGATTGGCGAGCACCAGGACGGCCCGGTTGAGGCCTTTGTCTATTTCCTTGACGAAATTGGGCTGAAGTCTAAAAGTTTTGCTATCGCCGAAGCACATAAACTTCATCCTTGGGTGTGGGAAACTTTCGCTTTATTCGCTGATCAGTCATTTCGGCCCTACAAAAACACCATCGTGTTTAGATTTGAGGGTGGTGAACGTTGAGTGCCGTTGATTGTAAGCTTTGGGGCATACCGGTCCCGATGCCGCCTAACCAGCCAGAGGTGCTTCCGGATAATGCAAAAAAAGCCAGGCATCTTTGCCTGGCTTTTTTCTAAATGTGAACCTGTAATTCCTAGGCAGCGCTAGCGGCTCCATTGGCAGTATTGCCAACCGCTTTATCATAATCTTCCATCATCCACTGGCTGATCTGCCCAACCGTGAACTTGTGCTCACCAATTTCCCCAACCGGGGTTACTTCGGCGGCAGTTCCCGTCAAAAAGACTTCGGTCGCATTGGCCAGTTCTTCTGGCATGATGGCACGCTCGATAACTTCAATGCCGCGTGCCTTGGCCAGTTCAATGACAGTTTGGCGCGTGATGCCGTTGAGGAAGCAGTCTGGTGCGGGTGTGTGCAACTTGCCATCGCCCATAACCATGAAAACGTTGGCACCCGTAGCTTCGGCGATCTGGCCCCGGTAGTCATACATCAGGGCATCATCATATCCATCCTGCTCGGCAGCATGTTTGGACAGCGTGCAGATCATGTAGAGCCCCGCAGCTTTCGCGTGCACTGGCTCCGTCTCAGGCGACGGGCGTTTCCATTTGGAAACCTGCAAGCGAATGCCTTTCATGCGTGCTTCCGGCGAGAAATACGAAGGCCATGGCCAGGCGGCGATGGCAAGATTAATGCGGTTCTGCTGGGCGGATACACCCATCATTTCGCTACCACGCCACGCGACAGGGCGTATGTAGCCGTCAACAATGTCGTTGGCGGCAAGTACATCGATACAGGCCTGATCGATTTGATCGGCGGTGTAGGGGATATCGAACCCGAGTTCCCGGCCCGAAAAAATCAATCGGTCCGTATGCTGACGCAATTTGAAAATATTGCCGCCGTAAGCGCGTTCTCCTTCAAACACCGAGGAGCCATAATGCAGGCCATGGGTGAGGACATGGGCGTTCGCATCGCGCCAGGGAACCATTTCACCGTTGTACCAAATCAGACCATCACGATCATCAAATGCAGGACCAGCCATTGTAATTTTCTTTCGTCTATAGGTGTTTATAATCAATGTTCTTGCGTTTGGTACCATTCTCCTGCATATATGTCAATAATGCTGACGTATTATTTTTTGAGGTCCCTCTGATCATTATGACAAAATTATCCAACGAAGATTTACGACAGGCGATTGAGCTTCTGTTTTTTGCCTACCGGGACTTTACGGGAGAGGCTGATGCTATCCTTGAGGAATTCGGATTTGGCCGCGCTCATCATCGGGTCATTTATTTTGTTGGCCGCAATTCCGGGATAACCGTCAGTCAGTTGCTGGTAATATTGAAAATCACAAAACAGAGCCTTGCGCGTGTTCTCGGGCAATTGATTGATGAAGGTTTCGTTGAGCAAATAGCGGATACTAAAGACCGTCGCCGCCGCTTAATGACTTTGACCAATAAAGGCACACAGCTTGAAGAAAGACTGACCGCCAGCCAGAGTGAGCGGATTGTGCGCGCCTTGGAGGGGCTCGCCCCCGAATCCATAGATGGATTTAGACACGTCCTCAGAGGTATTATCAACGAAGAAGATCGCGAAAGGGTGGAAGCGTTTTTCCAACCTTAGTGATAAGATCACAACGGAGTTTGGGGACGGAGCGGGAGGCTCCTAAGACCGGGATGATAAATACTGAACAACCTCATGTTTTGGTCGTTGACGATGATGATCGTCTGCGCCAGCTGCTCTCCAAGTATTTGAGCGAAAACGGTTTTCTGGTATCCGCCGCACCCGATGCCGCGGATGCGAGGGCCAAGCTTGGTGGTATTCAGTTTGATGTCATCATTCTTGATCTGATGATGCCCGGCGAATCGGGCTTGGATTTCGCAAAGGATTTAAGGCGCACCAACCCGGTTCCCATTTTGATGCTGACGGCGATGGACGAGCCGGAAGACCGGATCGAGGGGCTGGAACGCGGCGCTGATGACTACCTGGCTAAACCATTTGAGCCGCGTGAGCTTCTGCTCAGATTGAATAATATTCTGAAACGAGTTCCCGCTGCTCAGGATATCCCATGTGAAGTCCAGCTGGGGGATGCAGTTTTCAATACTGAACGTGGGGAGCTTCTCAAAGACGGCCAGTTGGTTCGCCTGACCGATATTGAAATTGCTTTACTGTCCGTCCTTGCCGGGCGCGCCGGAGAGGTTATCAATCGTGATCTTTTGATTGAGATGACTGGCGCAACAGGCGGTGGACGCGCTGTTGACGTGCAAGTTACCCGACTTCGCCGTAAGATTGAGCAGGACCCGAAATTGCCGCGTTATTTGCAAACCGTACGCGGACGCGGGTATGTTCTCAGACCTGACTGAAGGTATAGGCGTTACATGGCTGCCCTGTTAAAGCGTTATCTGCCCAAGAGCCTGCTCGGTCGGTCTCTGTTGATTATTGTGATGCCGTTGATCCTGTTGCAGTTGGTGTCCGGGACAATCTTTTACGAAACCCATTGGGATAAAATCACTCTGCGCCTAGCGAGAAGTGTGGCGGGAGATGTTGGTGCTGTGGTTAACCTTTTGCATCGGGACCTGGACCCAAAGACGCGTGAAACGACCTTCTACATTGCGTCTCGAAATATGGGGCTGAGTATCGACTTTCGAAAAGATGAGGTCCTTAAAAACCTTAAACACAAAGGGTCGGGATTGATGGAGCGGATGCTTGTCCGAGCCCTTCGCGAGTCTATATCCAAACCGTTCCGCATCGACTCAGAAAGCATGCGCCGGCACGTTATCATTGATTTACAACTGGCGGATGGCGTGTTGCATATTGTCACCAGCCGCAAGCGCTTGTTTAGCAGTACGACTTATGTGTTTGTTCTCTGGATGATCGGCACTTCGTTGATCCTGTTTGCGGTGGCGACCATCTTTATGCGCAACCAGGTGAAACCGATCCGCAGATTGGCCATGGCAGCAGAGGACTTCGGCAAAGGGCGGGATGTGTCTAACTTTAAGCCGGAGGGGGCAAGCGAGGTTCGTCAGGCGGCTGCCGAGTTCCTGTCCATGCGTGACAGGATTTCGCGCCAGATCCGTCAACGAACCGATATGCTGGCCGGTGTCTCCCATGATCTTCGTACACCACTAACCAGAATGCGTCTGGAACTGGAAATGCTGGGTGACGGGGATGCTGCGGGTAATCTCAAATCCGATATCACGGACATGGAACATATGCTGGAGGGCTACTTAGCGTTTGCGCGTGGCGAAGGCACGGAAAAACCGCTGCCCACCAACTTGACGGCGCTGGTTGAGGGCGTGGTTGTTCAGGCCAGACGAAAAGGCTCGCAAATCGATTTTCACGGTGAGTCTGAACTCTTAATACCTCTTCGTCCCAACGCCTTCAAACGCTCGATCACCAATCTTGTCGATAACGCGGTTCGCTTTGGTGATCATGTTACCGTACGCATTGGTGAACGGGAAAACGCGGTCGAGGTGATTATTGACGATGATGGCCCCGGCATTCCAGAAGATCAGCGCGATGAGGTTTTCAAGCCGTTTTACCGGGTTGAAAGTTCGCGAAATCAGGGCACCGGCGGCGTTGGGCTTGGCCTGACAATTGTACGTGATGTTATTCGTGGGCATGGCGGAGACATCGAATTGGATGCCTCCCCTATCGGTGGACTACGTGTCAGGGTCCGCCTGCCCATTTAACAAGTTTATCTAAAAAAGTTTTCCACCGTCCGGTACGGCTTGGCCAGGTCCGATCAGTACGACTTCATTGTCGGCATCAGGAAATCCAAGAACTAGAACTTCAGACATGAATTTACCGATTTGTTTTGGCGGGAAATTGACAACAGCTGCGACCTGGCGACCAATCAAAACATCGGGCGTATAATGTTTGGTGATTTGGGCGGAAGTTTTCTTTTCCCCGATTTCCGATCCGAAATCGACCCACAATTTGATGGCGGGGATTCTGGCCTCCGGGTAGGGTTCGGCACGGACGATGGTGCCGACGCGGATATCGACGCTGGAAAAGTTTTCGTAACTGATGTCCATATGAAACTCCTTGTCTGAAGAGGAGCTTATTCGAGACGGAAACGAAAGCAAGAAAAAGCCGCCCTCCCCATGGGGAAGAGCGGCCGATCTTTAAGCGCGAAAGGGAGAGATTATTTCTTAAGCGCTTGGGCTTTGATTTCGTCCAGGCTTTCGGTGAAGCGAGCATTGATTTTTTCTGCGCTTTCCGAGTTGGACTTGGCGACCATGTCGGCCAGTTCACGCATGTTGGTCAAGGCACCTTCGAAAGCGGTTTTCATCAGATCAACCTGCTTTGCAGCAGCTTCCTGAGGGTCTTTGACTTTGCCCATTTTGCTGATCGCGGTCTGGGTTTCAGCAACAGTGGACTGGAAGATTTCACTCTGGCGCTGTGCGATCGCCTGAACACCTTCGATAACGGCGGTGTTGGCGGCGCTGAGTGCATCCATGTTTTTCTGCTGGGATTTCATGATGGCGTCTACGTCAAAGGCTTTAACGTCCATGCCGCCAGCCATTTTGGTGAATTCGTCTGCAATCTTGGTCATATCGAAAGCTGCGAATGGGTTTGTGTTTTTAGTCATAGCTTAGTTCTCCGGTTGAGTGGCATTGGCCACTTGTTCAATTTAATAAGTTTGCTGCACTGCAACATAACGCTAATATGGGAGAGTTAAGCGGCGTTGTCAACAATAAATTGTGCACTGCACAAAAATTTTTTGCGTATGCGAAATAACGTATTCTAAAGAGGTTATTCAGGGTGTTGTTTCTAGAGGGTCCGCTGGTTGCGATTTGCCCAGGCAAAGCGTTGCTATTTTTTCAGCTTTTGCCAAACTCTGGTCAAGTTTCGCCATGGTTTTCGCCATATCGGCGCTATCGTCGGCCAGCCAAGCCCGGAAGGTATTGGCATATACCAGCGCCAGCCCTTTTAATCTGATTCGCCCAAATATCCCCACCGAAGACAGTCCAGCAGCCTCGAGCATTAAGGATAGCGATCGCTTGAGTCGAAACAGGTGGCAGATTGTCATTAATGGATCACGGCTGTCGCTTCGCAAAATACTGATGAATGCCTCTTTATCAGGATTGAGCGCATCGAACCTGGACATCAGGATATCAAACAGGCGCTCGCGTGGTGTTTCTTCGTTTGTTGTCGGAAGGGCGCCGAGCATCGCGTTATCCAGGTCATTAATATAAGCCCGGACAATGGCAGACTTGGAAGGGTAAAGTCCTAAGAGTTCTCCAAGGGAAAGTTTTGATTTCTCGGCAATATCGGACATCGTCACATGCCGCCAACCCGACGTCCGGGTAAGATCAAAGGCGGCCTTGCGGGCGCGTTCGGCTGGTGAGGTTTCAAGTTTTGCTTTGCGTGCCATGGTCAGACCTTTCGGTATTGGACTTTCCACTTCAACAGATATGGCAGCCATGTTGCGATCTTGCAATGGCGCTAAGAGGATCAATCATAGGTCCAAGAAAACTATTCCGATTAATGAAACTCCAATTGGTTTTGATCAATGCTCTAGTCTACCCCAAATACATACATTCTGCACTATATTGAGCGGTCCGCTGGGTGGTGGAATGCAATTAAATTCTCCAATCCTGGCGGTAAGTTTGAAGTGCCGGCGCCCAGGAAAGAAACCCGTGTCAGTTAATTTTCCTTTCGTTCGGATGTAATTGATTCAGATCATCGCCCGGACATCAGTAAAAAAATATATTCACGTGTCGGATTATGTGCTCGACAGATCGCTTCTCAAAGGAACGCGAACCTGATTGGAAAATGACCAGAGAATGAATTCAGCACCGCCAAGCCGCCCGTCATCCTCCGCGGCACCGCCGCTATCACCGGTTTTGCTGGCAGGTTTTATGATGAGGCCATTGCCACGATCCGGTTTGCAGCCATTGTTAAACTTGGCGATTCGGACCATGAAGGACCGCCACGGCGATGTATTCGAGCGTCTGGATGGCGTCGGGGAAATGGCATTTTTGATTGACCCGACAGACCTGCCGTTTGCATTCGAACTTCGCCCGCGGCTGGATAATCCGGCGCTTATCGCAATCGAAAAACCAACACAGTTGCCAGAGGGTATAAACGCAGCCATTCGCGGCCCGTTATTGTCTCTTCTCGCATTGCTGGAGGGGCGGGTAGACGGCGATGCGTTATTTTTCTCTCGTGAATTAACCATCGAAGGCGATACCGAAGCCGTCCTCGCGCTCAGGAATGCTATTGATGGGGCGGAAATCGATATTGTTGCAGATGCACTTTCCCCGTTGGGTCCCTTATCGAAACCGGCCCGATCAGTCGTCAGTCACGTTGAGAGTTTGTATTCGCGTGTGGCCAGTGATCTGGAAACTCTGGCGACGGCTTTCCGTGCGCCAGTGACCCGGCGTGTTCAGGCCCAGTCGGCGGATATTCGTGATCTGAACGAACGCCTGGACGACGTATCGAAAAAACAACGTCGATATTCAAAGGCTACAAGATGAGCAAGAACCTGGAACTGGTTTGCCCGGCCGGAAACCCGGCCGCACTGCGTGCTGCTATTGAAGCCGGGGCGGATTGCGTATACCTCGGGTTTCGCGATGAAACCAACGCGCGAAATTTCCCGGGCCTGAACTTCAGCCGATCGGAACTTCGCGATAGCGTGCGACTGGCTCATGAAAGTAACGTCAAAGTCCTTCTCGCGATAAACACTTACCCAAAGGCCGGAAACCAGGGGCCCTGGCACCAGGCGGTTGACGATGCCGCTGATATTGGCGTCGATGCCATTATTCTCGCAGATATTGGTCTTTGCGACTATGCGACGCGGACCCATCCTGACCTCCGGCGGCACCTATCCGTACAGGCCTCTGCTTCGAATGTCGAAACCATCCGGTTCTATGTCGATGCATTTGATGTGAAGCGGGTGGTTCTGCCGCGGGTTCTAACATTACCGGAAATCAAGAAATTGAACGACCAAATTTTTGTTGAGACAGAAGTCTTTGCCTTTGGCGGCCTTTGCGTGATGGCGGAAGGGCGATGTTCACTGTCCTCCTACATCACCGGGGTTTCGCCCAACAAAGAAGGTGTGTGCTCACCCCCCAGTCATGTCCGCTATGAAGAACAGGACGGAAGACTGCTCAGCAAATTGGGTGATTTCACAATTAATGCCTTCCCCGACAACGAACCCGCCGGATACCCGACCCTTTGCAAGGGGCGGTTTAAAGCCGACGGGGTGACGTCATATTTGTTTGAAGAGCCGACATCGCTAAACGTTTTGGACAAATTGCCGGAACTGGCAGCAGCTGGCGTGAGCGCGCTCAAGATCGAAGGACGTCAGCGGGGGCGGGCTTATGTCTCGCAAGTCGTTAGCGCATTTCGCCGTGCTGTTGATGCGGCGTCCGAAGGCCAACCTGTTGCTGCAGATGAACTGATGGCACTTAGTGAGGGCGGTCGTGAAACTGCCGGAGCCTATAATAAGGAGTGGCGCTGATCATGACGTCATCTGAACTGACATTGGGGCCAGTGCTGTTCAATTGGTCGCCTGAAAAATGGCGTGATTTCTATTTCTCGATTGCCGACGAGGCACCGGTTAATGAGGTTTATATTGGCGAAGTGGTTTGCTCTAAGCGCGAACCATTCTTTGAACCAATGATCACTGACGTTATTGAGCGGTTACAGAACGCGGGTAAAAAGGTCGTTCTCTCGACCCTTGCCCTTATCATGTCGGAACGCGAAATGAACCGGGTGCGTGAACTCGCCGCGGACAGCGAGTTTGACATTGAGGCCAATGACATCTCGGCCGTTTCCCTAATGGCTGGGCGTAATCATGTAGTCGGACCGTATGTTAATGTCTACAACGAAGGCACATTGGAATTCCTGATTTCACGTGGTGCCACACGGGTTTGCCTGCCTTACGAATTACCTGCCGACTCAATCGCTGAAATTACAAATGCAGCAACAGGTCGCATCGAGTTGGAGGTCCAGGTGTTCGGACGGCTTCCGCTGGCAATTTCGGCGCGCTGTTACCACGCGAGATCGTATGACCTGTCCAAGGACAGTTGTCAGTTTGTCTGCGGTGAAGATCCGGACGGGATGGCTGTTGATACACTGGACGGATCACCGTTCCTGACAGTCAACGGGACACAAACATTATCGAGGTCGTGTCGGATGCTGGCGGCTGAATTGGAAGACCTTCGTAGTATGGGCATCTCTCATTTCAGATTATCGCCCATGGATACGGACATGGTTACCATTGCGAAATCCTTTCGCGCTGGACTGGACGGTGCAGAAAGTCCCGAGGAAATTGAGAACGTTATGGCTGATTTGTTGCCGGGCGTTCCATTTTCCAATGGTTTTTTTCATGGTGTTGAAGGAAGCGTTTATCGCAACCGGGGTGAATAGGAAAAGCTGGGGAAGGAATGGCTGATTTATCGGGTTTAACGCTGGGCGCGCTGGAGCGTATGCTGGACGCAGGCCAGCAAATATTGGAATGCTATCGGGTGATGGAAAAAGGCGGGACGAACGTTGTCGCCGAAGTGCTTAAGGGGCAGGGTACTTTCTATGAAATGGACCATTATCCCACCGGTGATGCCTACGATTCCGAAACCCATTCGCAATATTATTACCATGCGCACCGCGCCGAGGAGCACGGACACTTTCACACCTTTCTGCGCGAGGAAGGAATGCCGAAAGGCATCAGGCCGGTGGAACAATCACATGGGAAGTTTATGGATGATCGTGATGACAGGCTGTCTCATCTGATCGGCATATCCATGGACAAGATGGGTTTCCCGACAGCTCTGTTTACGACAAACCGCTGGGTGACGGCGGATAACTGGTACAGCGCGAAAGACGTGATCAAAATGCTTGATCGTTTTGAGATGGATATGGCCCATCCGTCACTGGCGACCAACATCTGGATTACAAATATGGTACTATTGTTTCGTCCGCATATTGAAAACCTAATCCATGAGCGGGACGTTCAGGTTGCTAGTTGGCAAGACGAGCATCCGGGAGAGGATGCCTTTGAAGACCGGGACTTTGATATCATCTCGCAATCTGAGATTTCCGTACAACGTGAAATCGGACGAGTGGTTGAGGCCAAGGCACGGCTTGATCTGAAAGAAGATTAAGGGCGTCGTGCCTTCCAGGGCAGAGCTTCCGGGTATATCAAAACCCTTAAATCGAACTATTTGACGCGGGCAATTCTTCGTTTATCTTAAGTGTTGCCTTCTGGGCTTTAACCTCAATCCCGGTCGACTGTGCTTAGATAACAATTGGAAGACGCTCTATGACGCCTGATCAAGTCGCGCTGGTCCAAGAGACCTTTAGTAAAATTGCCTCGATTAAGGAAGCCGCCGCCGAAATGTTTTATCAGCGCCTTTTCGAGATCGATCCGAAGTTACGGCCACTATTTAAGGGCGATATGACGGAACAAGGCCGAAAGCTGATGGCCACATTGGACACAGTTGTCAGTGTTCTGAATGCCCCTGAACAGATTTTACCCACCCTGCAGACTCTGGGGGTCCGCCATGCAAGTTATGGCGTGAAAGAATATCACTATACCACTTTCGCCCATGCCTTGATTTGGACGGTTGAACAGGGCTTGGAGGATGAATATACCGACGCTATTCGCGATGCCTGGATAGAAGCCTATAGTTTGATATCACAGACGATGATTGATGCGGCGGAGGGAGACATTGCCCCGCAAGCGACTTCCGCCCCGGCTCCAACATCTGCACCTGCACCCGCTCCTTCTACAATGACCGAAGAAATGCCTGCGACCGCTGCCACCTCAGGTGAAGGCACAGCGGCTAAGATTGCAAAAGAGATTGAAGAGCTCGTCATTGAAATTGATCGGGTTGGCTCGGTTGCTCAGCAAATCGGCGATATTGCCAAACAGACAAACCTTCTGGCTCTTAACGCAACAATCGAGGCTGCCCGTGCCGGGGAAGCCGGTAAAGGTTTTGCCGTGGTCGCGGGGGAGGTTAAAAACCTGTCTGCTCAGACGGCGAAGGCGACTTCAGAAATTACGGAAGTTGTTGGAAACCTGCGCAGACGAATATCGGTTTTAAAAAGCACGATTTGAGCGATGCACTAGCTCTGTATCATATCCATTGCCGCTTGGGAGAAAGGAATTTATCGGAAGGCTTGGGCGTTGTTAGCCCGCAAGCACTTTTGAGCGTGCAGTCGCAGCCGCAATGGCTTTTGTCATCAACGGTTGCCACCCATCATCTGCCATCAATACGGCGAGCGCTTCTGCTGTTGTCCCTGCCGGGCTGGTAACATTTTTACGGAGTGTAGCCGGTTCTTCTGAAGACTGGCGCATCAACTCTCCGGCCCCTGAAACCGTTACCCGGGCCAGCTTGTTCGCCAGTTCCTGGGGTAACCCTGCGTCAAGCCCGGCTTGCGCCATGCATTCGGTGAGCAGGAAGACATAGGCCGGGCCACCGCCGGAAAGCGCCGTCACGGCGTCAATCATGCCTTCGTCCTCGACCCATTCAACCTCACCCACGGCCTGCAACAGGTCATCGCAGAACTGTTTTTGCGTGTCGCTGACGTGTGTATTGGGGCAGGCGACTGTAATGCCACGGCGCACGGCTGCTGGCGTATTTGGCATAGCGCGCACAATGGCCGCCTGATCACCGTTATGGTTCTCGAAGTAAGCTATGGTCTTACCCGCGGCGATGGAAAGATAGACTGTTTTAGGGCCGTTAAAGCGGGCGTATTCAGGCGCCACAACATCCATCATCTGCGGTTTGACGGCATAAATTACGACAGCAGGGCTGAGGCCATCTGGCAAATCATTTGGCGAGGAAACAACGTTGACGCTGAACGTATCTTGTAAGATCGCAGCCGCTGGGCCGGGGTCGACCACGAAAACTTCAGATGGGTCAAGCCCGCGCTCGAGCCAGCCTTCCAGCATGGCTCCGCCCATTTTGCCGCATCCGGCGAGAAGAAGTGGGCCTTTCATAGGGCTCAGGCTTCGCCGACAGTATCGATCATGGCTGACGCAATAGCGTCCTCGGCTTCCTTGCCGCCCCAGATGACGTACTGAAATGCCGGATAGAATCGCTCGCATTCAAGAATTGCTGTTTCGACCAGATCTTCCATCTGTTCAATTGCCGGGCCGCGGGCTCCGCGAAGGGGCAGGGCATGGCGAAACATCGGCAGGCCTTCATCTTCCCACATGCCGAAATGACCAAGCCACAAACGATCGTTAACCCGCGCCAGTAATTCATAGACCCGGGATTTCTGATCATCAGCGATTCGCATATCGAAAGCGCAGGTGAAATGAAGGGCGTCAATTTCTTCATTCCAGGCGAAATACAGGCTGTAATCGCACCAGGTGCCAGGCACCTGAACGGCCATTTCCTGATCGCTACGCCGATCAGACATCCACTCGTTGTACTCGACAATCTGTTCAACAATGTCGAGAGGGTTTCCTGCTTGAAATTCTTGCGTGGAATCCAGGCTCTGCATGATCCGTTCCCCCTAACTTGCCCCGAAGGTGCTGATCAATCTACGGACCGGAAACGGCTCTATCACGGTATTCAGGAAAACCACTATATTTAGCGGTATATCCAAAATGTTGTGGAACCTGTTCCGATCACCACAAGGTATAGTCTGCTTGAACCGAGTCACGGGTTCAAGGGAGAACTGACCAACAACGTGTTTTTTTTGTGGATAAAGATGCGTATACAATCCTGCTGGCCCAGGCCACAGGAGAGAGTCTGGGTAAAATAACGGCTATTTCTTTGGTGTTTTCGCCTTTTTTGCAGGTGCTTTCGCGGTCGTTTTTTTCGGTTTGGCTGTGCCCGCCGTTTTTTTGATTTTCGGTGCACTTGCCTTGCCGAGCCTGGCTTCAAGCTCAGCTACGCGTTTTTCCAGCTTTTCCTGTTCGGTTCGCGCCTTCGCCGCCATCGCCTTGACGGCATCAAACTCATCACGTGGAACCAGGTCCATGTCGGCGACAATGCTGTCCATACGCTGCCTGATCAGAGCTTCGATTTCGCCTTTGATGCCGCTCATGGTCGAAACAGCTCCGTTCGCTACTTTCGCCAAATCATCAAGAAACCGGTTTGTCGTCTGCATGGGGTCACCTTTCCAGAAATTACCGGGCATATTATGATGCCCGCGCCTGACAGGGGCAAGCATCTGCCCTGTATATGATCTATATTTTTCCGGTGACGACGAAACATCTGAATCGTATCATGGACACCAGAATTGAAAGCACCGTTGAAAATTTGCCCGAGGACCTCGCAAAATCTTTTTGTGCGTCCTCAAAAGACATGGTCAGTTTCCTCCTTTGAAATCACTGCAAGCCGCAGCCAAAGATTTCTTTATTTCTTCATTATGCTCTTGGAGCCAAAATTCTAATTTGCACCCTTTTTCAAAATCTCGTAACGCGGATTTCGAGAGTCCTATCGCATTCCTCGCTTGCCCGCGAAGGATGTAGGAGTCGGCAATATTTGGGGCGCTACGAATTGCCAATTCGACCTGAGAGAGGGCCTTACGAAATTCGCCTTGCTTATGGTATATGACTGCAAGACAAAAGTTCGCATAATAGTTATCTGGTAACAGAGTAAACGCTGATTGATAATCTTTAACTGATTTCGATAACATATTTTTCCGTTCGTATGCGGCTGCTCGGTCAAGATAGGCAATGAAGAGTTTGGGATCCAATTTTAAAGCCTGATCAAAATCTGCAATCGCATCACTACCATCCCCTAATTGAAGTCTTGCCGCCCCTCGATGGTAATAGGCCGCTGTTTTGGACGCGTCGATTTCGATAGATCGGTCTAAATCTTTGATCGCTTCTAGATATTTTCCCAATTCTATGTAACTGACACCGCGCTTAACCAAAATCCAAGCGGCCCAATCTGGCGCATGTTTCATGACTGGGTGGTTGTAAATTTTTGAATAAATTTCGACTGCTGTTTGATGGTCGCCTAATTTGGCAGCCTCAAGACCTTTCTTTACCTCAGCATCAAGGTCTTCCTCGGCCAGCACAGTGCCAATTTGAAGGGTCATGGCAATAACAATAACCGTGAAGTATTTGCACATCCGGGCAAGTGCTCGGTTGCATGTTTCAAGTTCATTAGAAACTCTTCTGCTCTGGCGAAAAAACATGTCACCACCCCAAAACCTGTTCATAATTTACCGTATAATTCTAGTTCCGGTAATTCTATTAAAATTAGCAATCATAGTATTTTCACAATTCTGAGGAGCAGTTCATTCTCCTTGATGGGGCAGACTCTCCCCTCATGAAAATAACCCTCTTTTTTCGCTAATTACCATAAAATAAACATTTTCGGGTGGTATTGATCATAGACTGACATCGTAGCGCTGCGCGCATTGCGATGCGTTTGGTATGTCGTCGCCAGGATGAAGGATGCGCGTTTTGAGGTTTGTTACCAACATTAACCAAAACATTGATGCCAACATTTCGGAAAATGTTGTGAAGGTGTTGTGGTAATGTTGTGTTTTATGCGTGTTATGGAAAATCCCGAAAATGAGAACCCGCAAGATTCCGGGAATTTTTCGAGAGTCACAACGCCGTCCGCGTCAAATTGTTGTGTTGTGTTGGGATTTGTTGTGGTTTTCGGGAAAACCAGTCGCCAGAGCGCACCACGCTCCGACATCTGTTTATATCTGAAAACATCTGATTTTATCTGTATTGCGGTATTCTCATGTTCCACGTTTTGCAGGGTAGGCGCGAAATTGATGGCGTCTGGAAATCCTTTCACAATCCATTCACCCCGGCTTGCAGCGATAGCCGCAACTGCCTATAAGAACGTTAGATTTTCGAGGGGAAATAGATGTACGTGGTGACAGGCGGGGCCGGATTTATCGGCTCGAACATCGTAGCAAAACTTGCCGAAAACGGGCTTGGTCCCGTGGTTGTGGTCGACCGTCTTCGCGACGGGGATAAATGGCGCAATTTGGCCAAGCGCGAGTTGTTCGATATCGTCCATCCGGATCGCCTTGATGCGTTCCTGAGCGATCATGCATCAGACATCGAAGCGATTATTCATATGGGTGCGATCTCGGCGACGACGGAACGCGATGCGGATCTGATTCTTGAAAACAACTTCCATCTTTCCATGACGCTCTGGAACTGGTGCACGACCAATGAAACCCGCTTTATTTATGCTTCATCCGCTGCCACATATGGCGATGGCGATCAGGGGTTTGAGGATGATGGCAGTTCCGAGTTTCTCGCCAATCTCCGCCCCATGAATCCTTACGGCTGGAGCAAGCATCTGTTTGACCGGCGCGTGTCCCGGATGATTGAAACCGGAGCACCCCGCCCGCGCCAATGGGCAGGGTTGAAATTTTTTAACGTCTATGGCCCCAACGAATACCACAAGGGCCGGATGGCGAGTGTGGTCTCGCAGGTTTACCCGGTCGCCAAAGCCGGTGACGCCTGCCGTTTGTTTAAATCCCATCGTCCTGACTACGCCGACGGCGGGCAGTTGCGTGATTTTATCTGGGTCGGCGATTGTGTTGATATCGTGATCTGGCTTCTGGCCCATGATGAGGTGAATGGCCTGTTCAATTGCGGCACAGGCAAAGCCAGAAGCTTTGCCGATCTGGCGGGCGCGGTTTATGCGGCGCTTGGCAAAGAGGCCCAAATTGAGTTCATCGACACACCTGAAGACATCCGGGATAAATACCAGTACTTCACCGAAGCCCCCATGGCCCGCCTTCGCGGCGCCGGGTACGACGCGCCGATGACATCGCTGGAGGATGGGGTGCGGGCATATGTCTGCGACTATCTCGACCAAAGCGACCCATACCGCTGATCATGATGTTAGCCATTCCCTTTCCTGCTATTGATCCTGTTTTTCTCCAGGTTGGGCCGCTCGCCTTTCGCTGGTACGGTTTGGCCTATGTCGTAGGGATAATGCTGGGAATTTGGTATTTAAGAAGGCTCGCTCTTAGTCTGCCAAAATTCATGAAACCAGAGGATGCAGACGATTTCCTGACTTGGGCCGTGCTCGGGGTTATTCTGGGCGGGCGAATAGGATCTATTCTGTTCTACAATTTCGATCGATATATGGATGATCCCGTGCAAATGCTGTTCATCTGGGAAGGCGGCATGTCGTTTCATGGTGGACTATTAGGTGTCATCGTGGCGGGCACTTGGTTCACGCGTAAGCGGGATATTCCGGCGTTGCGTTTTGCAGATGCTTTATCGTGTGTTGCTCCGATTGGCCTGTTTTTTGGCCGAATTGCAAATTTCATTAATGGAGAATTATTCGGGCGAGTGACCGATGCCCCCTGGGCCATGATTTTTCCAAATGGTGGGCCGGACCCGCGCCATCCGAGCCAGCTTTACGAAGCTGCCCTTGAAGGGGTTGTGCTGTTTGTTCTCGTCAATCTGGTATGGCGCAGTGATGCCTTCAGGAACCGACCTGGTGCGACGACGGGCGTGTTTATCGCGGGTTATGCATCGGCGCGTGCATTTGTTGAACTGTTCCGCCAGCCCGACGCCCATATCGGCTTCCTGCTGCTCGGCAGCACCATGGGGCAGTGGCTGTCATTACCAATGTTTCTGGGTGGCCTCTATCTTATTTTGCGATCAAAACCGGAGAAATCATGACCGGTCTGCTTGAGCATCTTAACCGCCGGATCGCCCTTGAAGGCGCGATGACGGTTGGCGAGTATATGGAAGAGTGCCTCTCGAACCCGAAGCATGGGTATTACATGGGTAAAGACCCCTTCGGGCGCGGCGGTGATTTTATAACGGCACCCGAAATTTCGCAGATGTTTGGCGAATTGGTTGGCCTTTGGTGCGCCATTGAATGGCTGGCGATGGACCAGCCGAAGCCGGTAAATCTGGTCGAACTGGGCCCTGGTCGCGGCACGTTGATGGCCGATGCGCTTCGTGTTGCCAAGGGTGTTCCTGGGTTTTCCGAAGCCATCCGTCTGCATTTGGTCGAAACCAGCCCAGTATTGCGCGAAGCCCAGCGCCAGCAACTGTCCGGGTATAATCCAGAATGGCATAATCATATTAATGAGGTGCCAGACGGGATCACATTAATCGTCGCCAACGAATTTTTTGATGCGTTGCCGATCCGCCAGTTCCAGCGAGGTGATGATGGCTGGTGTGAACGTCTGATCGGGTTGGAACCCGCTGACGGCAGTCTCAAATTCGGGTTATCAGCACCTCAGTTGGTCAATCCGCTGGTCTCCCAATCTCTGAACATTGCGGAGCCCGGCAGCATTGTCGAAGTATCGCCAGTGTCGCTCAACTATATGCGCTCAATCTCGGAACGTCTGGGCATTGGTCGGGGTGCGGCGTTGATTATCGATTATGGCCATATCAAGAGCGGCGTCGGTGACACCCTGCAGGCGGTTAAGGGTCATGCCTATGCGGACGTTCTTCTTGATCCGGGCGAGGCGGATTTAACCGCGCATGTTGATTTTGCGGCCTTGGCGGAAATCGCCCAGGACGCAGGGGCAAAAACCTATGGTCCCTTGACCCAAGGCGATTTTTTACGTGCGCTGGGTATAGAGGAGCGGGCCGAGCGGTTGGTCGCCGGTGCAACGCCTGATCAGGCGGCTATGGTGCGCGCAGGTTATGAGCGTTTGATCCATCGTGATGGTATGGGAGATCTTTTCAAGGTCTTGGCGGTGACCTGCCCTGATCTTGAACCGCCGGTTGGATTTGTCGATTAATGGAAAAAATTTCATGATTACGTCGGATGCCCTCAGCAAGAACACAAACGTGAAGCACGGTTTCTTTACCCGTCAAGACGGTGTCAGCGGGGGTGTTCTGGGATCACTGAACTGCGGGTTTGGCTCAAGTGATGATCCGGCAAACGTTGTTGAAAACCGCACCCGCGCGATGGCGAAATTCGGTCTGACGGCCAACCACCTGAACACTGTGTATCAAATACATTCCCCCGAAACAGCTATCGCCGACGAACCCTGGGCGTTGGATAATCGCCCCCAGGCTGATGCCATCGTGACAACGCAGCCCAATCTGGCGATTGGAATTCTGACGGCGGATTGCACGCCTGTTTTATTTGCCGACTCTGACAGCGGCGTGATTGGTGCGGCGCATGCTGGGTGGAAGGGTGCATTCGGCGGCGTGCTGGAAAACTGCGTTCAGACGATGGAAAATAAAGGGGCGAAGCGAAGCCGGATTACGGCAGTGATTGGGCCCTGTATCCATCAAAAATCTTACGAAGTTGGTCCTGAATTTTACGAAACTTTCGTCGCTGCTCAGGTAACCAATGCTGGATATTTCAAGCCTTCGGCAAACGAAAACCATCATTATTTTGACCTGCCTGGCTATGTTATGGCACGCTTGTGCGCATGTGAAATTGGGGGGATTGATAGCATTGCTGTTGATACCTATTCGGATGAATCTAGATTTTACAGTTACCGACGCGCCACGCATTTGGGTGAACCCGATTACGGGCGTGGGTTGTCGGCAATTGTCTTGAACGGGTAATTTATAAATGACACTTCATTTTTCTGAAGATGAACTGGCCGAACGCCGCCAGCGGGTATGTGCTTCAATGGCGACGGATGGCCTTGATGGTATGTTAATGTTTCGTCAGGAAAGCATGCACTACCTGACGGGTTACGACACCTTCGGGTTTGTCTTCTTTCAATGCCTGTATCTTGGCCAAGACGGGCGGATGACGTTGCTGACGCGCTCGGCGGATCGTCTGCAAGCGGCGCTGACATCAATGATTGATGATGTTCGCATTTGGGTGGATCACCCCGACGCCAGCCCGGCGCACGAACTGAAAGCCATTCTTGAAGAATACAATTTGGCAGGAGAACGCCTCGGTGTTGAATGGGAAGCCTATGGTTTGACCGCGCGAAACGGGCAACGCCTAAGCGCTGCGCTCGACGGGTTCTGTGACCTTGCCGATGCTTCTGATCTGGTCAGCCATATTCGCGTGATTAAAAGCCCGGCAGAAATTGAGTATGTCCGAAAAGCCGGGAACCTAGCCGATGCCGCCTATGACGCGGCTGTTGAATTGACTGAGCCGGGTGCGTTTGAAGGCAAGATTCTGTCTGGCATGCAAGGGGCCATCTTTGAAGGTGGTGGCGATTATCCGGGCAATGAATTTATCATCGGCTCGGGTGAGAAGGCCCTGTTATGCCGGTATTATTCGGGCCGCAGGCATCTGGATGCCCTGGATCAACTGACACTCGAATGGGCCGGTGCGTATCGGCATTATCATGCGGCCATGATGCGGACCTTCTTAGTAGGGAATCCAAATCCGAAGCAGGTCGCCATGCATGCGGCGGCGGCTGATGCGCTGGAAGCGGTGAAGGAAAAGGTCGCACCGGGAAACACGCTGGGCGATGCCTTTCAGGCCCATTGCCGGGTTCTCGAAAATGCTGGTTTGGGTGAGCATCGCCTGAACGCGTGTGGCTACAGTCTGGGAACCACCTTTGCACCAAACTGGATGGATTGGCCGATGATGTATGCAGATAATCCCGTCGAATTTCAGCCCGGTATGGTAATTTTCTGCCATATGATCATTTTGAACGCGGACGAGAAACTGGCGATGACCTTGGGCGAGACTGTGTTGGTGACAGAAGGTGGTCATGAGCGTTTATCAAGTGCGCCGCTGTCTCTTGTCGTGACCTAGGCCGATGCCCCATCTGGCATTGTTTATTTTGTTGCTGATCGCGGGAATGTTGGCAACTTGTGTGATAATCTAAAGCCATGAAAGTCATCTGCCGTCCGGTTCTGCTTTGTTTGCTTTTGCTAGCCACCTTCGTGTCAGCTTGCGGTCCGTTGCCGCGCCCCTTTATGCGCTCCGAAAAAACAGTAACGAATCCACTGGTTGAAAAGGGTATCCCCGCCGATGTGGCCGTCAATCCAGTCGCCGGGACGTCAATTCCCATGGCAAAATTGCTGGCTCAGGCAGTGGTTGATGAAATCATTCTTTATGACATTGTCTCCTACCCTGATGACAAGGGAAGCAGTAAATACGTTCTCGATGGCCGGGTGGAAATGAATGCGGATGTTCCTGCTGGAACAGCCGAGCGCCAGATCAAATGGGTCCTGAGCACGCGGGATGGGAAGTCGGCAGGGGTTCATTATGAACCGGTAGGCGGAACCGCATTTGAGTGGGATTACGGATCACCCAAATTGATTCGTGAGATCGGGGAACATACGGCAAATGCCGTCGCCAAAATGATGCTTGGTACTGGCGTAAAAATACAGACAGACACACCAAGGCTTACTGGTGTCTGGGTGAAGCCGATATCGGACGCGCCCGGTGATGGAAATTTTTCGTTAACGCGCGCGATTGCCTTTGCACTTGGCGATGCAGGCATTGTGATGGTTCGCAACAAGGAACAGGCGGCCCACATTCTAAAAGGCCGGGTCCGTCTCGATTCGCCCGAATCGGGTCAACAGAAAGTTGAGATCATCTGGACCATGACCGATCAGGACGGCAAGGAAATTGGTCAGGCAAGACAGCGAAACCGGGTTCCTGCCGGGACCTTTGATGGCCGCTGGGGACAGTCCGCCGTGATGATTTCGATGGCTGCCGTAGGCGGAATTCAGGACATCCTTGTGGCCCAGCAGAATAAGCCATTAAATGTTGGAAAACAGCCACTTTCCACCACTCTGTCATCATCAGATTCTAACTCTGATGAACTGATTCCGCCGCCATCATTGATCCCTCAATAAGTTCGGTAACTGAAGGCTGACAGTCTTTGCTGATACGCGTGTTGCAAAGTGTCTTCAGATGAATACTTTTCGGGCAGGCCCGTTTTTCGTGAAAACCGGAAGACTTGCTGATACAGTCTAGATCGTTCTGAGGCTATAGGACGGTGATAATTTTGGCGGTGCTGGGGGGCTCGATGAACGGGCTTTTCCGGCCGCCGTGGGAGTGGGAATACGGGCCAGAATTGGGTTGTGTTCTAATGATATCGAATCGGAAAAGGGCTAATGCGGCTCAGTCGTAACGTCGCACGATGGCTCCTGCCCTTGAGTATGGTGCTTGTCGGATGTTCCGAGACCACCAGTTCGCCACCAATGTCTGTGGGCGAATACCGCACGCACGCGCCACTTGCGGATACAACCAACATTGTTTTTGTCCTGCCCATTGATGGCGTCCGGGGCCCCGCGAAGTTGATCCTGGCCGATGCGATTGCAGCGTCCTTAAGAGATGCCGCCAGACCCGCCGTGATTTCACAAAAACCAAACACTCAGGGTCCGACGATAGCAGGGCGGATCTCCGAAATTCGCAAGCGCGGGTCGGTTTCCTGGGTGACGGCAGACTGGCAAATCCGGGCACCTTATGGTGAGACCGTGGCCCGGACCAGCCATGAAGTTGTCGTCGATAATCTGTTGTGGAAAGAAGCCGGCGTCGAGGCCGTAAATCTGATCGTCGCCGAAGCGGAACCTTACGTCGTCGGCATGGTGTCAGACCATGTTGGCCCCTTGACGGCAACCCAGGATGTGGCCATGCCGCCGTCTGAGCGAATTTCAACACCTTCGGGGAGTTCGCAGTTTGTTGAAGTGATGCCGCCATCAGAAACAGAAATGCCCGATATGGCGGCTGAGCCGGTTAGCCCGGTCGCTGTTGAAGAGCCCGGGATGCTGAATATGCCAGAGCAGATTAGCGAGGAGCCAAGCTCACCTCTGGTGGATACCCTGACTCCAGAAGATGTCGCCGTTTCGCCAACCCAGCCGAAAGCACCGGTCCGATTGTTGCCGCGCGGCATGAAACAGTCAGATGAAGAAGCAGAAGCTGAAGATATATCTGAGATGCCGGGGCTCGACAGCATGATGAAAGATGAGGTTGAGCCCGTCAGCGGAGAATTAGAAGAAGCAGAGGACGAAATTGCCAAAGTTCCGGACAATACGGATCTGAAGCCTGTTGCCTGGGGACGACCGTCTTTTCTGGTGCGGGTCGTCACGGGTGCGCCGGGTGATGGCAATGAAGTGCTGACCAGCTCGATCAAAAAGATCATGCGAAGCGAAGATATGACGGTAACCGAAGATCCGAGGCAGGCGGCCTATGAAGTTAAAGGGCGGGTTGTTGTCGGGCCACCAGTGAACGGTCGCCAACAGGCGCGCATCGTGTGGCGGGTAAATACGATTGATGGAAATGAAGTCGGTCAAGCGGTTCAGGAAAACGCTATCATTGCCGGAAGTCTGGACGGTGAATGGGGCCGAGTCGCTGATATCGTAACCAATGCAGCGGTCAATGGCATCCGCGAAATGTTTGATGATACGGGCAGACAACGCCAGGTGGGGTCGGCCAAATTCGCCGATCCGCCCGCGTTACCCCGCGTTCCCGGACGTGCGCCGCCGCCAGGGCAGTAATTGACTGAATGAGTCCATTTACAGGGCCTAAGGACACTGCTAGATTTCCGCCGTCTCATCAGGCGTAAAGCTCCTTTCGCCGATGATCTTGGGGACAATGAAGGACTATGAGGGGCAGAAGTATCTTTATCCGGGGTATGCCGATCCGATGAAAATCATTGCGTGCAATAGCAACCGTCCTCTTGCCGAAGCCATTTCAGCCTACGTAAATCTACCGCTCACGAAAGCCAGCATCCGCCGGTTTTCGGATATGGAAATTTTTGTCGAGATTGAAGAAAACGTGCGTGGTGAGGATGTTTTTGTCATTCAGTCGACCTCGTATCCGGCGAACGATAACCTGATGGAACTGCTGGTCACTTGCGATGCGCTGCGCCGCGGATCCGCACAACGCATTACCGCTGTTATCCCGTATTTCGGCTACGCCCGTCAGGACCGGAAATCCGGGCCCCGTACGCCGATCTCGGCAAAGCTGGTGGCCAACCTGATTACCGAAGCAGGCGCGGACCGGGTCCTCACTCTTGATCTGCATGCCGGGCAAATTCAGGGCTTTTTCGATATCCCGACCGATAACCTTTATGCGGCTCCGGTCATGCGCCGCGATATCGAAGAGCGTTATGCAGGCCAGGAACTGGTGATTGTATCCCCCGATGTGGGTGGCGTTGTCCGCGCACGTGGCCTGGCGAAACGTCTCGGTGCTGATCTGGCCATTATTGATAAACGTCGCGAAAAAGCAGGCGTGTCGGAAGTCATGAACATCATTGGTAATGTCGAAGGTCGGGCGACCATTCTGGTCGATGATATTGTCGATTCGGCAGGTACCTTATGCAATGCTGCCGTTGCCTTAAGTGACGCTGGTGCAACATCTGTTTCGGCATACGTAACCCACGGTGTTCTGTCCGGCGGCGCGGTCGCACGGGTTAGCGCATCACCGATGGATCGCCTTGTCACAACGGACAGTATTCAGGCAACGGAAGCCATGCGGGTGTCCCATAATATGGAACAGTTAACCATCGCCCCGCTGATTGCCGAAGCGATGAAGCGTATCAGTGACGAAACCTCGGTTTCCACGCTGTTCGACTGAATTTTCAAAGGCACAACTCCCTGATTGACCCCGCCCGTCAAGGCGCGTATGTATGCGCGCGCCCGTAAAGGGCATATCAAGGCCCCAGCACCCCTGGAGGCAGGCCAATATTGTTTTATAGGAGAAGTTAAAATGGCAAACGTCGTTTCTCTCGCGGTTGAAACGCGAGATCGGGCAGGTAAGGGGGCAGCCCGTGCAACCCGCCGGGCTGGTCGTGTTCCTGCTGTTATTTATGGCAACAAACAAGATCCCGTTCTGGTCTCAATTGATCCCCTCGACCTTCAACGCCAAATTCGTGGCCCTGGATTATTTTCCAGCGTTTATGAAATTGATGCTGCTGGCACAAAGCACCGTGTTCTGGTTCGTGATCTTCAATTGGACCCGGTCACAGATCGCCCAATTCATGTTGATTTCATGCGCTTTAGCAAGAAAACACGCCTCGTTATCGAAGTTAACGTTTCCTTCGAAAACGAAGAAGAGTGCCCGGGAATTCGCCAGGGCGGCGTTCTGAACGTCGTGCGTCACTCCATCGAATTCCGTTGCAATCCGGAAAGCATCCCGGAAAGCATTCCGGTTGATCTTACCGGCCTGGAAGTGGGTGACAGCGTACATATTAGCGCTCTGACATTGCCTGACGATGTTGAATTGACGATTACTGATCGTGATTTCACCATTGCCACCATCGCGGCTCCGACCATCGTCGTTGACGAAGATCCGGAAGACGAAGAAGGTGAAGAGGGTGAAGAGGGCGAAGAGGGCGAAGCAGCCGAAGGCGATGCCGAAGAGTCTGATGACACCGAGTCAGAAGGCTAATCTGCAGATTTCGCAGTGTAGCGAAGGAGCTCAGTCGTGCTTTTGTTGGTCGGCCTAGGCAATCCCGGTTCGGGATACGCTAAAAATCGGCACAACATCGGATTTATGGCGGTGGACGAAATTGTCCGCCGCCATTCCTTTGCCCCGTTTCGGGCAAAGTTCCAGGGCGAACTGACGGAAGGCAAGATCGGGACGGAAAAAGTTCTGATCCTGAAGCCGACCACGTATATGAACGAATCCGGTCGCTCCATTCAGGCGGCCATGACGTTTTACAAAATCCATCCTGAGGACGTCATCGTTTTTCATGACGAACTTGATCTCGTGGCCGGAAAAATTCGCGTCAAACGCGGCGGTGGGCATGGCGGGCACAACGGCCTGCGATCCCTTCACGCCCATATTGGCGAAAATTATGCGCGGGTTCGCTTAGGCATCGGGCATCCCGGCACCAAGGACAAAGTTGTCGGGCATGTTCTCAAGGACTTTGCCAAAAGTGATCAGGAATGGATCGGCAAACTATTACCGGCCATGGCTGATAATGTCCGGGTGTTGATGGATGGCGATGATCCGGGGTTTATGACGAAAATCGCTTTGGTGATGAAACCGCCTAAAATTAACGACAAACCGGATGCCATGCCAAACACTGGGCCGGACACCAAAAAGGATCAGGAATAATGGGTTTTAATTGCGGTATCGTTGGCCTCCCCAACGTCGGCAAATCAACGCTGTTTAACGCACTGACGGCGACTGCCAGTGCAGAAGCCGCAAACTTTCCGTTCTGCACCATTGAGCCCAATACCGGTCGAGTGGCTGTGCCCGACGACCGTCTGGAGAAGATTTCAGCGATCACCCAATCAGCCCGACTTGTGCCGACGCAAATGGAATTTGTTGATATTGCCGGTCTTGTGCGTGGGGCCAGTAAGGGCGAAGGGCTGGGCAACCAGTTTCTTGCCAATATCCGCGAGGTCGACGCGATTGTTCACGTGCTGCGTTGTTTCGAAGATGAAAACATCACCCATGTCGAAGGCGGGATTGACCCCATTCGTGATGCGGAAACGGTCGAAACAGAGCTGATGCTGGCCGATCTCGAGAGTCTTGAGAAACGGATCACGCCCCTGGAGAAAAAGGCCAAGGGCGGCGATAAGGAGTCAAAAGCTCAACTGGCGATCATCGAGCGCGCCCTTGCTCTTCTGAGAGACGGCGAGCCAGCGCGAAAGCTCGACGTCAGTGATGATGAGCTAAAAGCCTTTCGTATGCTTCAGCTGCTGAGCGCCAAACCTGTCCTGTATGCCTGTAATGTTGAAGAAGACGCGGCGGCGGACGGCAACGCGTTTTCTGCCAAGGTCGCTGAAATGGCCACTGGGCAAGGTGCAGAAGCCGTTGTCATCTCGGCAAAAATCGAGGAAGAGGTCTCGTCTTTGGGCGATGAGGCGGAAAAGGCAGAGTTTCTGGAGGCCCTCGGCCTCAGCGAAACAGGACTTGCCCGCGTTATCCGCGCCGGACATCATCTGCTCGACCTGATCACGTTTTTCACATCAGGCCCCAAGGAAAGCCGGGCCTGGACGGTCAGGCGTGGTGCCATGGCGCCGGAATCTGCAGGTGTCATCCATACCGATTTCGAACGCGGCTTCATCAAAGCCGAAACCATCGCCTATGACGATTTTATCGATCTAAACGGCGAACAGGGCTGTAAAGACGCCGGCAAAATGCGCCAGGAAGGGAAGACCTATCTGGTTAAGGACGGCGACATTATGCTGTTCAAGTTTAATGTTTGAAGCGTAATTGCTCTTAGACTAATTGACGTGCTGTTTCACTGACACGTTTTTATCCTTATTTATCGTAGTGCCCGACATTTCTGGCGCTAAGGCTTCTCTGGCTTCTTTCTTACGTTTTATTTCCTTAACGGTGTTGTCTACAGCGACAAGTCGATTGGCCGATGAAGGATGTGTTGTGCCTTCAAGGTGAATTGAGCGCGAAGAATTAGCGGCCATCTAATTTCTACAATATTGCAGTAGATCATAATTCTTCAGTAATTCACAAAATTAGGGGTTTCGAGAAATAGATCATTATGTTCCCATTCTGCAAATTTAAGTCTAATCTGACGCACCTATTTGCAGGGGAGAAAACATGGGAACAGACATCACACTCAGCGCATCAGATGGGCATGAGCTTTCGGCCTATCTGTGCGAACCGGATGGGCCGGCACGGGGCGGCATTATCGTCATTCAGGAAATCTTCGGCGTGAACGTGCATATCCGTGATGTGACGGAACGCTATGCGGCGCTCGGCTATAAATCCATCGCACCGGCGCTGTATGATCGTTTTGAGCGTGGCTTTGAAGTGGGGTATACGCCGGAAGATATCGCCGTCGGGCGTGATTTCAAAACGGCAGCCAACAAAAATCTTGATGGTGTGTTGGCCGATGTGGAAGCCGCGCGTCTGGCCGTTGCTGATGCGGGCGGTGTTGGTATTACAGGGTTTTGCTGGGGCGGGTTTGTGACCTGGATGGCGGCGTGCCGTCTGGATGTGCAGGCGGCGGCGGGATATTACGGCGGCGGTATTCTTGATTACAATTCCGAAGACCCGAAATGCCCGACCATCCTGCATTTCGGTCGCGAGGACGACTCTATTCCCTTGGATGATGTTAATGTGATCGCCGAAGCGCACCCGGAGGTCGGGGTGCATATCTATGAGGCCGGGCATGGGTTTCATTGCGATATGCGCGGTGCCTATAATCCACGCTCGGCCGATATCGCCGGTATGCGCACACTTCGTCTGTTTGACGAAAATCTGAGCGGCTGAACGCTCTTTTTGACATTAAGGAAAACTGAACTGATGAATGAACCGGGTACGCCCACTGTCGTTGGCGTTATTGGCGGCAGTGGGGTTTATGAGATCGACGGGCTGGAAAACACCCGCTGGGAACGCGTTACTTCTTCGTTCGGCGAGGCGTCGGATGAATTGCTGTTTGGGGAACTGAACGGCCAGCAGATGGTCTTTCTGCCGCGTCACGGTCGCGGGCACAAGATTCCGCCATCGGAATTAAATTACCGCGCCAATATCGACTGCCTGAAACGCGCCGGTGTCACTGAAATTCTCTCGATCTCCGCTTGTGGCTCGTTGAAAGAAGAGCTGCCACCGGGAGCTTTTGTCATTGTCGATCAGTTTATTGATCGCACTTTCGCGCGTGAAAAGAGCTTCTTCGGAACCGGCCTTGTGGCCCACGTCGGACTCGGCCATCCGGTTTGCTCGCGCCTCGGAGACGCGCTGGAATCCGCCGTTTCCGGCCTCGATATCCCGTACCAGCGCGGTGGCACCTATTTGGCCATGGAAGGTCCGCAATTCTCGACACTCGCCGAATCCAACCTCTATCGTAGTTGGGGTTGTGACGTTATCGGAATGACTAACATGCCGGAGGCCAAATTGGCCCGCGAAGCAGAGATGTGTTACGCCACCGTCGCCATGGTCACCGATTTCGATTGCTGGCATCCCGACCACGATCACGTCAGCGTCGAGGCGATCATCAAGGTGTTATTGGACAACGCCGACAAAGGCCGAAATCTGGTAAAAGAAACGGCTCCGATTCTAACCGGGCGGACCGGCGCTTGCTCTGCCGGATGCCACACCGCGCTGGAAAACGCACTAATCACCTCGCCAGACGCCCGTGATCCGGCGATGATCAAGAAGCTCGACGCCGTCGCCGGGCGGGTATTGGGGTAAAAAATGGAAACTACCGCTTTCACTCCCAACGCTTTTCAGAAAATCCTGCCGCCGATCTGGTTTTTCAGCGCTTTGGCGGCGATGGCGCTGGTCCATCACCTTTATCCGTCTCCGATTGCCGGGCTCGCCGCCGCGAAACCGGTTGGCTGGACCGTGTTCGGTGCGGCGTTCCTGATGGCCTGGCTGGCGAAGCGGCGCTTTGATGTGGCTGAGACGCCGGTCAAGCCGTTCACGGATAGTACAGCCGTGGTCGACAGCGGCCTCTTTCGTTTTAGCCGCAATCCGATGTATCTGGCGATGGTTATTGGTCTAATTGGGTTTGCCGTCGCGATCGGGGATGCTCTGCCGTTCACGGTTATCGTGGCCTTCTTCGTATTGATCAGGACACAGTTCATTGCCCATGAAGAGCGCCTGATGGAAGCCAAGTTCGGGCAGGATTATCTCACCTATAAATCCCGCGTCCGGCGCTGGTTGTGACGGGTGAGGTTTCCATTCGTCCCGCCGACGCCAGGGACGCCTCCGCCCTGACCGCCATCGCGACGGCTGCGTATGCGCCTTACATCGAACGGATCGGTCGCGAACCTGCGCCGATGGTTGCTGATTTTGCTGCCCATGTGGCGCGGGGCGAAGCCTGGGTTCTGGAAGACGCGGCGGAGGTTGTTGCGTTCATCATAACTTATCCGAAATCGGACGGGCAGTTTATCGAGAACGTTGCCGTACGCCCCAGTCGACATGGGCAGGGGCATGGCCGGTCTCTTATGGACTATGCGGAATTTCTGGCCCGTGAGCAGGGTTTTCAAAAATTGGAACTCTATACGAATGTAAAAATGGCCGAGAATCTGGCTTTCTATCCCAAGCTGGGGTATGTGGAAACGAAGCGAATCTCGGAAGACGGGTTCGATCGCGTGTACTTCGAAAAAAGGCTCGACCCATGAAAGTTGACGGCAAACCCTTTCGCACCATCTGGCTCGCTGATGATGGCAAGACGGTCGAAATTATTGACCAGACGAAATTGCCGCATGAGTTTGTGGTTGTGCCGCTCCGCAATCTCGCCGGCGCCTGCACGGCCATAGCTGACATGTGGGTGCGCGGCGCGCCCTTGATTGGGGCGACGGCGGCGTATGGAATGGCGCTGGCCATGTGGGGGGATTCGTCTGACGCCGGGCTTCAGGCCGCTTACGACAAGCTTTACGCGACACGCCCGACAGCGGTCAATTTGCGCTGGGCGCTTGATGATATGAAAGCATTGCTGACCCCGCTCCGCCCCGATGGCCGGGCCGTGGCCGCTTATGCGCGCGCCGCCGAAATTTGTGATGAAGATGTCGACATTTGCTCTAGCCTTGGCGATTTCGGGGCCGAGTTGATCCGCGCCGCCTGGGAGAAAAAAGGAAGCCCGTCACTGGACGACGGTGGCGTTAACGTGCTTACCCATTGTAATGCCGGTTGGCTGGCGACGGTGGATTGGGGCACGGCGCTTGCGCCCATCTATAAAGCCCATAACGCCGGTATTCCGGTTCATGTCTGGGTCGATGAAACCCGGCCGCGCAATCAGGGCGCCAGCCTGACCGCGTGGGAACTCGGCCAGCATGGGGTGCCGAACACGTTGATCGTCGACAATGTCGGCGGGCACCTGATGCAGCATGGTAAGGTTGATCTGGTGATTACCGGAACGGACCGAACGACAGGAACAGGTGACGTTTGCAATAAAATCGGAACGTATCTGAAAGCGCTGGCGGCGCATGACAATGATGTGCCGTTTTACGTAGGCCTTCCGAGCCCGACCATTGACTGGACGCTGTCTGACGGGGTCAAGGAAATCCCAATTGAGGAACGCGACGCATCGGAAGTGACGGTGATGACTGGTCGCGGTCAGGACGGCAAGGTCTCAAACGTCTCGATCATCCCCGATGGTGCGAAGGCGGCGAACTTCGCCTTTGATGTGACGCCGGCGCGTTTGGTCACCGGCCTGATTACTGAACGTGGTGTCGCTGAGGCGTCTCGTGATGGCCTGGCCGCCTTATTCCCCGAATTCGCCGCTTCATAACGAGCAGAGCAGATGACAAAGCCACTCAATATTCTGGTCGTCATGGCCGATCAGTTGAACGGCTTTTCGCTGGGGGCTTATGGTCACCCGGTTGTCAAATCCCCCAATATCAACGGGCTGGCCGAGCGGGGGGTTCTGTTCGAGAACGCGTATTGCAACAGCCCGCTTTGCGCACCTTCGCGGTTCTCGTTGATGTCGGGGCAATTGCCTTCAAGAATTGGCGCTTATGACAACGCATCCTACTTCCCGGCTAATGTGCCAACTTTTGCGCATCATTTGCGGAAAATGGGCTATCAGACCTGCCTGTCCGGCAAAATGCATTTTGTTGGACCGGATCAGTTACATGGCTTTGAAGACCGCCTGACGACAGACATTTACCCGGCAGACTTCGGCTGGACGCCTGACTGGCAGCGCCCGGATGATCGTATCGACTGGTGGTATCATAATCTCGCCAGCGTAACCCAGGCCGGGGTCGCCGAAGCGACAAACCAGTATGACTACGACGATGATGTTGGCCAGAAGACGGTGCGTAAAATTCGAGACCTGGCGCGAACGGTGGACGAGCGCCCGTTCTGTCTGGTCGCCAGCTTCACGCATCCGCATGATCCCTACGCCACACGCCAGCAATATTGGGACCTTTATGACGATGCCGATATCGATCTGCCGAGCGTTAGCGCCATTCCTTTTGAGCGTCTCGACCCACACAGCCAGCGCCTCTACAAGGCTGCGGCGTCCGATGAGTTCACGATAACCGAACAAGACATCAAAAATGCCCGCCGCGCGTACTACGGCAATGTCTCCTATATCGATGAATGGTTTGGCACAATCAAAGCAACCCTTGAGCAAACCGGTCTTGCCGATAACACCGTCATCGCCTTTATCAGCGATCACGGCGATATGCTGGGAGAGCGCGGGTTGTGGTATAAAATGTCGTTCTTGGAGCCCTCAGCACGTATCCCCATGATCATGGCCGGGCCGGGTATCACAGAGGGCAGACGGATTTCGGCTCCTGTATCGCTGCTCGATGTCTTTCCGACGTTGACTGATATTGCGGTGACTTCAGGCGATATGTCTGAGCCCGAACCGGTGGATGCGCTTGATGGGCAAAGCCTGCTCGCGATGGCATCCGGCGGTGAGGAAGAACATGAGCGTGAGGTGATTGGAGAGTTTCTGGGTGAAGGGGCGATTGCGCCGGTTCTGATGATCCGTCGCGGGCGGTTCAAATATATCTATTCAAGCCCTGACCCCGCACAGCTGTTCGACGTTGCGGCGGACCCGAACGAGCTGAACAACCTTTTCTCTAATCCGAAATTCAGCGAAATCGCGGCGGGATTCCAGAGCGAGATCGACAGGCGCTGGAATGTCGCCCTGCTTCATCAGGACGTCATTGATGATCAGTCGCGGCGCCAATTGTTGGCCGATGCCTTGTCCGAAGGGGCCTATACATCCTGGGATTATCAGCCGGGATCGGATGCATCGAAGCAGTTCATGCGCAATCATCTGGATTTGAACGACCTGGAACACCGTTCGCGCTTCCCAGCACCGAAAGACGCAGGGCGGACTTAATCTATGTGGATAACCGTCCGATCCATCGCGTCTCTATTGCTCAGCCACGGCCTGCTTTTGATCGGCAACGGCATGATTGGTACCTTGCTTGGCCTGCGCAGCCGCCTTGAAGGGTTCTCGACCGAAGTGACCGGGTTTATCATGTCCGGGATGTTTATCGGCCTGTTGATTGGCGCGCTTTATGCCGTGCGGGTGGTTGCAGCCGTAGGGCATATTCGCGCTTTTGCCGCGTTCGCCTCCATCATGTCGGTCGCCGTTCTGGCCCATGTCCTCTATATCGATGCCATTGTCTGGTTCGCATTGCGCCTGATCGCCGGATTCTGCATGGCGGGTATGGTGATGGTCGTTGAAAGCTGGGTGAACGAGCGCGCTACAAATGAGACACGCGGGCAGATATTGTCGCTATATATGATCATCAATTACCTGGGCGCCGGGCTTGGGCAGTTCATGCTGTTGATCGGTGATCCGGCCGAGTTCCAGTTGTTTATCATCGCCTCTATGGTCTATTCCTTCGCCCTTGTCCCCATTCTGCTGACCCGCGCAAGCGCGCCCAGACCGACCTCGCGTGAGCGCATGCCGTTTCGCGAACTGTTTCAGATTTCTCCGGTTGGTGTGTTCGTGACGGTTTGCGCGGGTATGATCAATTCATCGCTTATTGGCATGGGACCAGTGTTTGCAAAAGATAGCGGGCTCACTATCCCTGAGGTCTCGACCTTTATGGCGGCGGTTATTCTGGGCGGTATGACGCTGCAGTTCCCAATTGGGCGGATGTCGGACAAGTTTGACAGACGCACGGTTCTCCTGATCGCTTCTGTGCTGACGGTTTCAATGGCGCTTACCGTCATCTGGGCAATCGGCCAGTCGGTGACGGTATTGATCATTTCTGCCGCAGTTTTCGGCGGGTTCAGCTTCACAATACTACCGCTTGCCTCTTCTCAGGTGAATGATCTGGCTGATCGTGAGCGATTGGTGCAGGTTTCCGCCGGGCTCCTGATTGCTTACGGGATCGGGGCCAGCTTCGGGCCAATTGTCGCGGCGCAGGCGATGGCTGCGCTTGGGCCCGAGGGGCTGTTTATGTACGTGATCGGCGCCCATGCCATGCTGATTCTGTTCGTGATCGTCCGTATTATCCAGCGCCGTCGCGGGGGCAAAGCGAAAGCCCCGTTCCTGCCGCTCGGCAATACCGGGGTATCGAGTAAAGAGCTTTATACAGCGGTTCTGGGCAATGCGGAACGCGAGGTGCCGGATGACATGCAGTAAGTAAGATAGTGGAGTTAGTACCAGAATGACGACCAATACCATAACCGGCGGGTCCGCCTTTCTCAGTCTTCTCAAGGACGAGGGCGTCACCCACATGTTCGGCAACCCCGGCACCACCGAACTTCCAATCATGCATGCCCTGAACGACCACGCGGACCTGAGCTATGTATTGGGACTACACGAATCTATTGTCGTCGCCATGGCCGACGGCTTTTCACGTGCGTCCGGTAAACTGACGGCGTGCAATGTTCATGTCGCACCCGGTTTGGGTAACGCCATTGGTTCCATCTACAATGCGAAATTCACCGGCACCCCGATGATTATTACGGCGGGTCAGCAGGAACAGGGCCACGGCCTGACGGAGCCTTTGCTCTATGATCCATTGGTGCCCATTGCTTCCCCGGTGGTCAAATGGGCGACGGAAGTAACCCGCTTTGATGACCTGCCCCGCATCATCCGCCGCGCCGCCAAGATCGCGACAACGCCGCCAACCGGGCCGGTTTTTCTGTCTCTCCCGGGGGATGTGTTGAATGACGAAGGCGGACTTGATCTCGGCACCTCAACCCGTGTCGAGACGCGCAATCAACCCGCACCGGAGGCATTGGCGGCGCTGGCTGAGCGATTGTTGCAGGCCGAGCGCCCGGTCATTATCGCAGGTGATGAGCTGGTCAAATCCGATGCACTGGCCGAAGCCGCGGAACTGGCGGGGACGCTCGGTGCTGCGGTCTATCAACAAACGGTTCCCTATGGATCGCACTTCCTGTCCGAACATCCCAATTACATGGGCGGCCTCAGCCGGGATCAGGGAAATGTGCGCGATGTTCTATCCTCCTATGATCTGATGATCGTGCTGGGTGCTGATCCGCTTCGCATGTCGGTCTGGAGCGAAACCAGCCCGCTGCCGGATCATCTGAAAATCGTCCATATCGGGCAAGTCGACTGGGACATGGGCAAGAACTACGCCGCCGATATGGCTGTGCTTAGTGATCTTAAATCAACGATCACCGCAGTGTTGCCCCTTATCCGCGAATGCGGCGGTGCGATTTTGACAGAACGTGCCAAGATGCTTCAGGCCGGTTATGCAGACAATAACTGGTCAAGCAAACGCAAATCATTGATCACTCGGCTGGAGGATCTGGGCGACCATAGCCCGCTCGACCCCGATTGGTTGACGATGCAGATCACTGAAAACCTGCCGGAAAACGCTGTTGTCGTGAACGAAGCCCTGACCTCGACACGGCATCTGAATACACTTCGCCCGTACCGTGACCGTTATGATCATCATGCCTTCGCCAGTGGTGGCATTGGCTGGGGGTTACCGGCGGCAGTGGGCATCCAGCTCGCTGATATGAGCCGCCCGGTTTGTGCGATCATCGGCGATGGCAGCGCCATGTTTTCGATCCAGGCGCTGTGGACCGCGGCCAATATGAAGCTGCCGATGACCTATATCATCACCAACAATTCAAGCTACCGCATCCTCAAGCAACGCCTGCTTTCGTTTCACGGTAACGATAATTTCATCGGCATGGATTTCAACGACCCGCCCATAGACTTCACCAAAATCGCGAGCGGCATGGGTGTGGCGGCGGAACGCATCACCGAAGCAGACGCCGTCGTTCCCGCGCTTCGTGCGGCCTTCGCCAATCCGGGGCCAAATTTATTGGATATCGCGGTTGATGATAGGGTTTGAGCTCTGGTGTTGTCTCATCCGGTCTTAGCCGTGTCCCTGGTTTCTGCGCTATTCGTATAGGATTGTTCGTCAAACGATCGCTCGTTGTCCCAGACATTTTTCGGTAACGGCAACCCGGCCAGATCGTCGTCGCTAATGGGGCCGTTGGGCTCGATACCCAGTTTTTCACGCAGCATCAGGATGATCTGGCGCGTGTGCTGACCGGAGTGCCAGCCGGTCCGCTCCAGAACTTCGTGCAGGCTGACGTCACCATAATAAACCTTGCCCGGCTGTTTGAAGTCCGTAGATGATCCTTCGCGGTCCCACCAGACGGCAAAGCGTTTGCGGTTTTGGCTGCCGTAGTCGAGCAAATCCTGCTTCGTCGCCATGCCATCCGGCAAAATCGATTTGAGCGCTTCATAGGTATAGGGCGCATCATGCTCGACCCGGTCGAGAAAGACCTTCGGAATATCGAAGACATGATAAACAAGCTGGCGGTAGGACCGGGGCCGGCCGGGCAGGACGACATCAAGCTTGTCATCAGGGATTTGCGCCAGATACCGCCCCGCCGCGTCCAGTATCATTAACACCTTATCTTTCAGCACTTCCGGCGTCAGCATCTTCTGCTCGCCGTATTCGAACCCGGCCACCCTGGCGACATCGCGAAAAACAGCACCATTGGCCCAGACATTTCCCCGTGCCGCAATCGGAACCAGCCGAACGCCCAAGGCCTGCAAATCTTTAAAACCGTCTTCGTCTTCCAGAACATTCACGGACTCAAAGGGAACGCCGTGCTCAAGAAGAAACTCCTTGGTTTTCAGACAACTGGAACACCCCGGCTGCCAGTAGACCTTTAACGGCAACGCTAGATTTTCCGGGGTACCGGCACCTTCAAGCTGGCTCATGGTGTTCTCCTGTTTGAACGCTGTGTCGTTTGCAGGGCCCGGGTTCTGTGTTCACGGGTGATTTGCGATGCAGATCAGACCATGGAATGATTTTGAACTCAAGGTGGCGTCCAAAAGGAGATTGGCGAATCTTGGCAAGTAGTGGCGTCGTCGCGCTTATGGAATCCTGCGGCGGTTTAATTTGGGTTGTGTTATTTGCCTTCGGTTTCCAATTTCAGACTTTTGGCACCCGATGCAAAAATGTCTGCTCTACCCCTCCATAGCAGAAGATGAACGGGGGCGTTGGAAACAGCCGGTTTTTGCCAATATGAGACATTACTGAGCAGATGATCGCGGCGTTGAATTTTGCCCAATGACTGTGAAAACAAGTTATACTTATGAAGATGAACTGAATGTTGTCTGGAGAAGTCCGGATGAAAAAATCAATTACTTTCTTCTCAATCGTGTTATTGCTGACACTTACTTTGGTGGGGCGCCCGTTCCCGGCGTCAGCTGAAACCGTTACTCTGTATGCGCTGGATTGGGCACCTTACCAGTTCGCAAATTCAAAAAGCGATCTGCGTGGATCAGCCATCGAATTCATAGAGGTGGCATTGAAGCGGGTCGGACTTTCTGTCGAGTTCAAATTTCTTCCGTGGAAACGGCAATTGCACATGACCAAGTTAGGCATGGGTGCCGGGATAACGCTATGTTCGTGGCGTGAAGATCGAGAGGAGTTCATTGTATTTTCAAATGCTGTAAGCCACGGTACCGATGGGTTTTGGACACGTCGGGATTTTGAAGGCCCGGAACTGAAAACGCTGGAAGAAACGGTCGGACAAAAAGTCGGAGGGGTTCTGGGATATGGAACATTTAAGGCCTTGCAAGAAGTGGTTCCCGGCGCAAAAGGGTACCGGACGGAAAATTTCGCTTTGAGAAATTTGCTGAAGGGAGCGGTTGATTATCTGTTCCTTCCTGGCGAAGGGCCAGCCTATCAGGCAAAAAACATGGGCGTCTCGGCTGAGCTCAAATTCTCAAAGATGACGCAGAAGGACTACTTTCTATGCTTGAGCAAAAAATGGCCGGAAGTCAAAAAATTAGTGGTAAAATTTAACAAGGGTCTCGCCGAAATCAAGGCTGATGGAACCTACGATACAATTCTAGACAGGTACCGATAACCGCCAACACAAAGGTCTGTTCCGGGTCAAAAGCGGCTCTTCCCTACCACAGAAGTTATGGTCCGTTATGTGTTCGTTTGCAGAAGTTGCGGTCTGAGTGAGAAATTCAACAATTTTGAGGTCGAATTGATCTTTGTTCCGAGAAATAGGCTGTTTCCGGGCAATTAAGGAAAATGGCAAAAGAAGTAGAAATTAATTCCTATTTTATTGACATTATGGGATTTGTGTGCTTTATTGCGGTTGTGAATTGATGCCGTGGCGCTTCGTGTGCTGCGGTATTTTTGTTATGACACCAGCAAACCCAGGAACCTCGGCTTTGAATTTCATACCCCGTAAAAATCCCAACATCGGACCCAACATTTCCCGGATATGTCGGGATAATGTAGGGGTAATGTTGTGTTTTTCCCACATTATGGAAAATACCGCTGGCGAAAAAACGCAGAATTCCGGCGTTGTATCCAAAATCACAACGTCGCCTCCGCCAAAATGTTGGGATATGTTGGGAAATGTTGTGATTTGTTGTGATTTAGCGCGCGGACTGATTTTAATCTGGATTTCTGCGTCCCTCGTTGCCATGTTTTCCCGGCTGGAAAATTCTCACCACTCTGAAAGGGTAATGCATTGATGGCCAAATCTCCCGGCTCCAAATCGCGCGGCCCAATATCGCCCAGCCCTATATCACTTGGTATAGATACAGGAGGGACCTATACGGATGCGGTTCTGTTTGAGGATGGTGTCGGGGTCATTGCATCGGCCAAGTCGCTGACCACGCGCCATGATTTCTCGGTCGGGATCGGGCGGTCCATTGATGCGGTGATTGACGAGGCGGATATTGAGTCCACCCGCATTTCCCTGGTCTCCATGTCAACGACGCTGGCGACCAATGCGCTGGTTGAAGGCCACGGCGGTCGGGTTTGTCTGGTCCTGATCGGTTTCGATGCGGCGACACTGACGCGAAGCGGATTGTCCGGCGCCATGAAAGACGACCCTGTCCTGTTCCTGCCGGGCGGACATACGGCGCATGGTGATGAAGTTACACCGCTTGAATTGGGTGCGCTTCGGGATCATTTGTCGGGACTTGAAGTGTCGGCCTTTGCCGTCGCGTCAATGTTCGGGGTGCGCAATCCGGATCATGAAAACCGGGTGCGCGATCTGATCCTTGAGATCACCGGGCGTCCTGTGACCTGCTCACATGAACTCTCAAGCAAACTTGATGGCCCCCGCCGCGCTCTGACCTGCGTATTGAATGCGCGCCTGATCAACATGATCCATCACCTGATCCATGCGACAGAAGATCTGTTTGCGGCGCGCTCGATTGAGGCGCCGTTGATGGTGGTGCAGGGCGATGGTGCGCTGATTTCCTCAGATGTCGCCCGGCTGAAACCGATCGAGACCATTCTGTCGGGCCCCGCCGCCAGCCTGGTCGGCGCGGCTTATCTGACCGGTGAGACGGAGGCAGTGGTTTCCGATATCGGCGGCACAACAACCGATATCGCGATCCTGTCGGGCGGCCAGCCGCGTCTTGATGAAGACGGGGCGACGGTCGGCGGCTGGCAGACCATGGTCGAAGCTGTCGCCATGCACACGGTCGGTCTGGGAGGGGACAGTGAAGTCGGGGTAACCCAGGCGGGGATGGACACCGTACTCAAGCTCGGGCCCCGACGGCTGATCCCGCTAAGCCTGTTTGCAACGGACCATGCGGACCTCGTTCATGGCACGCTCGGCAGCCAGTTGAAACAGCCCCGCCTTCATGATCATGCCGGCCGCTTCGCCATTGCTGTTGGTCGCCAGAGTGCGCATTTGACCGCATTGACGGAACCTGAGCGTGGCGTTCTTGATCGCCTTGCGGGCGGACCGATGGCGTTGGATAAACTGACCGACTCGCGCCGGGCCAAAGCTGCTCTTGAACGCCTCGTCGCGCATGGACTGGTGATGCTGTCGGGAATGACGCCATCAGATGCCGCCCATGTATTGTGTAAACACGAAGGCTGGGACCGGGACGCCGCTCTTAAAGGTGCTGCTCTGTTTGCTCGGCAGAAAGGGTCAACTGGCTTGCCTATCAGCCCCGACCCTGTGGCGTTGAGTGGATGGATTGTTGATACTCTCGTGCAGATTTCCGCCGAAACACTACTTGAAGCCTCTATGATCGAGGACGGTTTCATGCCATCAACTGATGCACGCAAACTTTTGGCCGCAAATGATCAAGCCAGTGCGAATATGTTCATTGCCTTTCAAATGGGCCTCAAGGTGCCGCTGGTTGGTTTGGGGGCGTCGGCGGCGACCTATTATCCGGATGTTGCAGAGCGCTTGCGGACCACAGCGCTGATCCCCGAACACGCCGGGGTCGCTAATGCGTTGGGGGCTGTCGTCGGGCAGGTTCGGGTCGCTGCCGAGGCCACCATCACCCAGCCGGAACCCGGCTGTTTTCGGGTGTTTCTCGCGGGTGTTCCGAAGAACTTCGGATCCTTCGAAAAGGCGATTAGCTATGTTGAAGGCAAACTCCATGAAGAAGCAGAGGTGCGCGCCCGGGAAGCTGGAGCCGGAGAGATCGACATCAGAACTGAGCGCGACGACAATGTGGCGATCGTTGAGGGGCAGGAGATGCTGGTCGAAAGCCATGTCCGAACTACTGCATCGGGGCGTCCACGGGTATCGGCGCGGGTATCGGCATGAACCAGACCGGTACGCACCTACGAAATATCGATACCCCAGAAGTCAGTAACCCCGCGCATTTCGCCAATCGGGGTATGGTTTCCAGGGGTGCGCTCTTGTATTACGTTGCTATCAGTTAAAGGAAACACGATGAAAAACCTCTGGTCTGACCGCGAAGCTCAAACTTACATCAAACGTTATGCCAAGGATGGCATAAACGAAGACGTGGCGCTTCGCGTCTATACCAGTCGCCTGCTCGGTGGGGATCCGAAGCTGGTCCTTCATGGTGGCGGCAATACGTCTGTGAAGACCACCATGACCGATCTGGCCGGCGACAATACTGAGGTTCTATGTGTCAAAGGGTCCGGCTGGGATATGGGGGATATTGAACCCGCAGGTCTGCCCGCCGTGCGCCTGCAACCGCTTTTGAAGATGGAACGGTTCAAGTCCTTAAGCGACGAGGATATGGTCAATGCGCAGCGCACCAACCTGCTGGATGCGGCGTCGCCGAACCCGTCTGTTGAGACGCTGCTTCATGCCTTCCTGCCGCATAAGTTTATTGATCATACCCATTCCAACGCCGTTCTGGCCCTGTCGGATCAGGAAAATGGTGACGCGCTTTGTCTGGAAGTTTTTGGCAAGCGCATGGGCTATGTCCCCTACATTATGCCGGGGTTTGCCTTGGCGAAAAAGGCCGCCGTGGTTTATCGGCAGGACCCGAGCGTTGATGGTCTGATCTTGCTCAAACACGGCATCTTCACTTTTGCAGACACCGCAAAAGCGGCCTATGGCCATATGATCAGCAATGTGTCGAAGGCCGAACGTCGCCTTGCCAAGGGGGGGCGGAAATCATTTGCCCAGGTTAAATTACCGAAGAAGGTCGCCAGGCTTTCGGACGTTGCACCGATCCTGCGCGGCCTTGTCGAAGTGGGTGGTAAACGTATGGTGATGGATTTCCGTACCAATAAAGAAATCCTCACCTACGTCGGCGGCAAGCAGGTGGCGCGTTATAGCCAGCAGGGCACAGTGACACCGGATCACGTGATCCGCACAAAGCCCAATCCGCTGATCGTTCCCGCACCCGAAGCCGGAAAGCTGGACGCTTTTGCGGAAGGCGCTGAAGCTGCTCTTGATCAATACATGCTCGATTACGACGCCTATTTCAAACGCCAGAACAAGCGCATGAAAAACATTAAAAAGCCGCTGGACCCGATGCCACGCATGATACTGGTGCCGGGGCTTGGTGTCTTCGGACTTGGCAATTCGGCCAAGGCTGCGGCGATTTCGGCTGATCTGCTGGAGACGAATATATCTGTTATCACCAAAGCCGAAGCCATGGGCGCCTATAGCGTGATCCCCGAGAAAGATATTTTCGAGATAGAATACTGGTCGCTGGAGCAGGCGAAGCTTGGCAAGGGGCAGGAAAAACCGCTGGCCCGCCAGGTCGTGGCTATTACTGGTGGCGGGTCCGGTATCGGCGCCGCCTGCGCCAAAGCCTTCGCCGCAGCGGGCGCGGAAGTGGTTGTTCTAGATCGCGATGGAAAGGCGGCGGCCGGGGTCGCGGCGGAGGTCAGTGGCCTCGGGCTGGCCTGCGATGTAACGGATGAGAAGAGCGTCGAGAAAGCTTTCAATACCATCGCTGAAACTTACGGCGGTGTTGATATCGCCGTCTCCAATGCCGGTGCCGCGTGGCAGGGCAAGATTGGTGAAGTGGACGAGAAAGTTTTGCGCCAGAGTTTTGAGTTGAACTTCTGGGGCCACCAGAACGTCGCTAGAAACGCAACCCAAATCATGCGCGCACAGGGCACGGGCGGGTGTCTGCTGTTCAACACATCCAAGCAGGCGATCAACCCCGGCAAGGCCTTCGGTCCGTATGGTTTGCCGAAAGCCGCAACGCTGTTTTTGATGAAACAATATGCGCTCGATTACGGCGTTGATGGCATCCGCTCAAACGCCGTCAACGCGGACCGCATCCGCTCAGGCTTGCTCACTGACGACATGATCAAATCCCGCTCAAAAGCCCGCGGGCTGACGGAAACCGATTACATGTCCGGAAACCTGCTCGGGCGCGAAGTTACAGCAGAGGCGGTCGCCAACGCCTTCGTCGATTTGGCCAAAGCGCAATCGACAACGGCGGCTGTGGTGACGGTTGATGGCGGGAATATTGAGGCGTCGCTCCGTTAAGCAGTCCAGTCAAAGCGCTGCTCAACTACAGTGCGACCCCAGGTGGACGCTTCCTGTTCTTCGGTCAGGGTGAACCCGGCCTTTTCATAGAGATGCCGGGCCGCGTCCAACCCCTGAAACGTGGTCAGGTAAACCCGTGGATAACCTTGTTCGCCTACGAAGGTCATGGCGTTCGCGATGAGCCGTGAGCCTGTTCCGCTACCGCGTAAATCATCATGTAGAATGAACCAGTGAAGCTGCGCCAACTGCCCATCAAGGCTGTCGATTGTAATGCCGCCTTTGACGACCCCGTCCTGAACCGCCAATTGGACAAAGTCCCGCGCCGGATCATAACGAGTCAGGAACTCTGCCATGCTGGCCGATACAACAGATTCGTAGCGGTGATCAAAATCCCATTCACGAGCGTAATAATCGGATTGCAAAGCGCAGAGACTGGCAAGTCCACCAGGGCGATAACCGAGTAGTGTGATGTCGTTCATGTTGGTTTCCCCGCTGTTACAATGGGTTGATAGGATGTCAGAAACCACCCACTCCTCACAAACAAAAACGGCCCCTCAAGTGAGGAGCCGTTTTCGGTTTCTGACATTGAGACGATCTTAGTGCTGGTCTCTCCAGACCTGGCGTTTCACGGCGTAGAGCATGCCGGTCAGGACCAGGAGGAACAGCATCACTTTGATGCCCAGGTTTTTGCGCTCTTCCAGCTCGGGCTCTGCGGCCCAGGCGAGGAAGGTTGTGACGTCGCTTGCATGTTGTGCCAACGTGGGTTTGGTGCCGTCTGTGTATTCGACGGCTTCGTCATCCAAGGGCGGTGCCATGGCGATGATGTGGCCCGGGAAGTAGGTGTTGTAGCTACCACCTTCCGGAACTTCGATGTCTTCTGGCGCTTCTTCCTTGTAGCCGGTAAGCAGGGCGTAGACGTAATCCGGGCCATTGAAGCGGGCTTTCGTCATCAGCGTCAGGTCTGGCGGGACCTTGCCATTGTTGGAGGCGGCAGCGGCCTTGTCGTTGGGGAACGGTGACAGGAATCGATCAGCCGGAATGCCGGGGCGTTCGAACATTTCACCATCGTCATCTGGCCCGTCAGTAACTTCAACAGACGCAGCGATGGCCTTGATTTCATCTTCCGAGAAACCGATGCCAGCCAGATGGCGGTAGCTCATCAGGTCCATGGCATGACAGCCAGCGCAGACTTCCTGGTAGACCTGGAAACCGCGTTGGGCTGCGGCCCGATCGAAGGTGCCAAACAGGCCGGAGAACGACCAGTTCTGTTTAGGTGGCTTCGGTGCGCCGCCCGCAGCCTGGACGGAAGCTGACGTGAGCGCGACGGTTGCGATGGCAAGGGCCGCGATGGTGGTTTTGAGGATGTTTATCTTCATGGCCCTTACTCCGCCGCTTTCGACGCATGGGCGTCGGTTACCGCAGCACTGATGCTTTCCGGTATCGGTTTGGGTCTCTCCCATCGACTGACGATCGGGATGATGACCACAAGATGCGCGAAGTAATAGGCCGTCGCGATCTGGCCGATAACAATGAACGCACCTTCCGCCGGTTTGCCACCGATATAGCCAAGCACGAGGCAATCGATGAAGAACACCCAGAATGCCATGGCATAATAGGGGCGGAATTTGGAGCTCCGTACTTTCGATCCATCAAGCCACGGCAACAGCAGCAGCAACAGGATGGAGGCGAACATGGCCAGTACGCCAGCCAGTTTGGCTGTCATCAAAAGTCCGCCAAGGGAGATGATCTGATAAACCAAGAAGTCGCCTGTGAACGCCCTGAGAATCGCATAATACGGAAGGAAGTACCATTCCGGAACAATATGCGCCGGGGTCACCAGCGGGTCGGCCGGGATGTAGTTGTCCGGTTCCCCAAAGAAGTTCGGCGCGAAGAACACGAAGAACATGAAGAACAGCAGGAATGCAGCCATCCCGTACAAATCCTTGATCGTGTAATAGGGATGGAACGGGATCAGGTCCTGCTCGCCTTTGATATCAACACCCAGGGGATTGTTGGATTTGTGCTCATGCAATGCCCAGAGATGGACAACGACCAGGCCAACAATAACGAAAGGCAGAAGATAATGCAGCGAGAAGAAACGGTTCAATGTCGGGTTATCGACCGAGAAACCACCCCACAGCAGGGTAACGATGGCATCGCCAACGAGCGGGATTGCCGAGAACAAGTTGGTGATAACGGTGGCACCCCAAAAGCTCATTTGGCCCCAGGGAAGCACATAACCCATGAAAGCGGTTGCCATCATGGCCAACAGAATAAACACACCAATCATCCAGAGAAGCTCACGCGGTGCCTTGTAGGACCCGTAATACATACCTCTGAACAGGTGAATGTAGACGACGATGAAGAACATCGAGCCACCATTCATATGGATATAGCGGATCAGCCAGCCATAGTTGACGTCGCGCATGATGCGTTCAACCGAATTAAAAGCGTGATCAACGTGGGCGGTGTAATGCATCGCCAATACAATGCCAGTCGCCAGCATGATGACGAGAACGATTCCGGCAAGCGATCCGAAGTTCCACCAGTAGTTCAGGTTTTTCGGTGTTGGGTAGCCGGACCCTACAGAATCATCAACAAAACTGATGATCGGCAGGCGGTACTCGACCCAGTTGAGGATGGGGTTTTTAAATTGTCTGCTCATAATTTATCCCCTCAACCGATCTTCACGGAAGTATCTGTAAGGAACGAATAAGTCGGGATCGGCAGGTTTTTCGGTGCCGGTCCTTTGCGAATACGTCCTGATGTGTCGTAGTGCGAGCCATGGCAGGGGCAGAACCAGCCGCCAAACTCGCCTTTGACTTCGCCGGACTTGTTGCCAAGCGGAATACAGCCAAGATGCGTGCACACCCCAACCATAATCAGCCATTCGGGTTTCTGGACCCGGGCTGCATCAGCTTCGGGGTCAATCAGTCCGCCACCCTCACTTGAGCCACCGGGATCGGATGCCTGAGCAGTCTTGATTTCTTCGGCTGTGCGATGACGGATAAATACCGGTTTTCCGCGCCATACCACGGTGATGCTCTGGCCTTCCTCGATGGCTTCCAGATTCACTTCGGTGGTGGAAAGGGCCAGCGTATCGGCGGCCGGGTTCATCTGATCAATAAAGGGCCAGACGGCGATGCCAGCACCAACAGCGCCAACGACGGCGGTTGATACGTACAGGAAATCGCGTCGGGATTTTTCGTCCACACCGTCGTTGGTGTCGGTGCTCGCGGTATCACTCATGGGGTTCCCCTTGTTCAAGTCCCACATGACCCTGTTCGGGTCTATTGTCTCTGTTCGCGTTTGATTGTATCAAGTCTCTGTAATCAAACGATACTTTGCTTCCGAATTTTCCCATTTTTCAGGCCATCCTGATAGCAACTGGTAGGTTCGGAAGGTATAATGGAAAAATGGGGTGTTGCAAGGGTTAAACGTTAATTTCACGGGCTCTTGATATACCATTTCGAATTTGAAATCTGTCTGCTTAATGCAAATCTGTCACCTGAAATCTGTATTGTGAGTACCAAATGCCAAATGCCCTGCGTATTGCCCTTTATGAGCCGGATATTCCGCAGAACACCGGAACAGTGCTTCGCATGGCCGCATGTCTTGGCGTGGCGGTTGATGTGATTGAGCCTTGCGGGTTTGTCTGGGGTGGTAAACATATGCGCCGGGCAGGCATGGATTATCTGGATGCAGCAGACATCACACATCATGTGACCTGGCAGGCGTTTCAGGAAAGTCATGTGCGTGCACGTAGAATTCTGCTGACGACAAAAAGTGATACGGCCTATACCGCTTTTTCATTTGAGGCTGGTGATATCCTGATCCTCGGGCGGGAAAGTGCGGGTGTGCCGGACGATGTCCACGAAGCCGCGGACGCCCGCCTGACCATTCCCTTGAAACCCCCGCTGCGCTCGTTCAATCTGGCCATCGCATCGGCAATGGTCGTTGGGGAAGCCTTGCGTCAGATTGACGGATTTCCCGCAATTACTGAATGAGGAACAATACAAAGTGACTACGGATTTCGGAGACGAGCACAAACAACGGGCCGAGGAATGGTTTCGCCGCCTGCGTGATGATTTATGCATGGCGCTGGAATCTATTGAAGATGACGTTGAAGGCCCCAACGGCTCGAGCAAACTGGAAGCCGGGCGGTTTCAGCAAAAGGCCTGGGAACGTCCGAACGAGGGAGGCGGGCATGGTGGCGGCGGTGTGATGTCGATCCTACGCGGACGGGTGTTTGAAAAAGCTGGTGTCAACGTATCCACCGTACAGGGCGAGTTTTCCGAAGAGTTTCGCAAAAACATTCCGGGTGCTACCGAAGACCCCCGGTTCTGGGCGGCGGGTGTATCCGTCGTAATTCATCCGTTTTCACCTGTCGTCCCGGCGGCGCATATGAATACCCGTATGATAGTCACCACCAGAGGCTGGTTCGGCGGAGGGGGTGATCTGACACCTGTATTTCCTGATGACGAGGAAACGGCGATTTTCCACCGTGCGTATAAAGAAGCCTGTGAGCGCTATGATCCAGAGTATTATCCGAAGTTCAAAAAATGGTGCGATGAATACTTTTATCTCCCGCATCGGAACGAAGCACGCGGCGTTGGCGGTATTTTCTACGATAATGTAAATACCGGCGACTGGGAGACAGACTTTGCTTTCACGCAGGATGTAGGGCGCGCGTTCCTTGGTGCTTATCCGGCACTTGCCCGGCGCTCCATGGATCTGCCGTGGACCAAGGCCCAAAAGGGCGCGCAGATGGTCAAACGTGGACGTTATGTGGAGTTCAACTTGCTTTATGATCGGGGTACGTTGTTCGGTCTTAAAACTGGCGGCAACACGGAAGCCATTTTAATGTCGATGCCGCCGGAGGTCGCCTGGCCTTAAGGGTCAGATGCCGGGGCTAACGGCTGATCTGAAATCGTTTAATTCTTGTTGGGATAACGTGCCGCGGGCACCGGCGTTATCAAATTTGACCGCGTAACCGCCCTCAAATTCACGCACAACTTCCGCTCGCAGGCTTCTTTGCCCTTCAAGGTGCAGTTCAACAAACAGATCATTGGTCAGGACAGGGGCAGAGCCGAGGAGCGAGGCGCCGGTTTCTGATATATCGCGAAGTTTGGTGGCGCTGACTTCACCCTGGCTTTCGATCGTTGCCTCAGCTTCCACTTCAAAGCGGTGGCTGCGCCCTTTTATTGGGCGGACGGGGCGAACGGGTGCTCTGCTAATCGGGCCTATCATGATGACGGTCCCTTCCTTTATCCAATACTCTAGGTGAGGACGGAAAATGGTGCAACGATGCGCATTACGCTACCAGATACAGATTAATCAGCTCTTAAAGGCGCGCAATGGTCAAATTACTTTGATTCTGGCGAGAGTCAGGATGCCATCTTTCGCTGATTCGGGCAGAGGTTCATCGAAGTTTCGCTCCAGAAAATCGATGCGATAGCCGCCCGGGATAATTTCGACAACCCGCCCTTTCCTCCGGTAATGGCCTTCAATCTGAACATCGACAACCTGATCATTCTTCAATTCGGGCAAATTTCCCAGGAAATAGGCTCCGAATTCGGAAATGTGCTGAACAATGGCCAAATGTGATCGATGTGCCTTGTTAGAAACTGGGGCCGCAATTTTGGGTTGGGTAGCCTTTGGTTTCTGGTGTTTGGGCACAGGGGGCAATTGGCATCTCCAAAACTGTCTAAATCATATGGCCCGATTGAGAAAGTTTCAGTGATGGTCGTCACGCGAAGAAAAATTATCAGGGTGTTTGTGCCGATGCCTGACCCTGAACGGTGAAAAAGGACGCGGATTTTGGTTGTTTTGGAAGTTCAACCGACAGATCAATCATACGTGCGACCGGACTTGCCTTGCCGCGTACGATCTTGCCTTCCAGGGTGCTTGGCATGGGATTCCTGGCCAGCGGTATGGCGTCAGCCGCCGTATAGACACAAATGTAAATTGGCCTCGGGCATGTGCTTTGGTTGGGTTCCGACGCGTGCTGCAATCTTGTATGCATCAGACAAACGGACCCGGCTTTCCCGGTGACCGGAATTTGCGCGGCCTTTAGTTCTTTCTCACGCTCCGGCGAAACGGTGCCGGCAAAGACCCCGTTCTCATCAAATAACGAATCAATTGGCCCAAGATGACTTCCCGGCACGACCAGCAGGCAGCCGTTGCTCTCTCCCACATCTTCGAGCATCAGCAATGCCGTGACGATGTCGTCGTTGGTATGTGGTGTGTAGGGGAAATCCTGATGATAGAGGACTTCCGTATTCGCGCCGGGGAGTTTGATGTTCAGTTTGCAGTGATGGTATTTGACATCCGGCCCAATCAGATCGGTGACCATACCCAGCATGGCGGAGTTGGTCATCGTATCCAGATAGGTGTCTGAAATTTCAGCGGGGTTGTTAACACGGCGCAGCGCGGGGGCTTCGGCGCTATGTTCTTCACCCATGTCAAAGCGCGCTCGATCATCAACGGTCGGTGGGCCGTATGGTTCAATGTGGCCACGGCTTTCTTCGACCCAGCCTGCCAATTCGGAACGTAGGGCGGTGAGTTGAGTGGGTGTCACGGCATCTTCAACAACCAGATACCCTTGTATTCGAAACTGCTCGACTTGTTCAGTCGTCAAAACAGGTGGCGACATTTCAATGGGTCCTCAAATGTGGTGTTCTATGTTAACGCGCCCTGTTGGGGAGAGAAAAGAAAATACGTTTCCATGTCGGATGTATAGATGAAGCCTGAAAATCCCACCCTTGGTATCGTGATGTTGAACACAAATTTCCCGCGTCCGGTGGGTGATATCGGAAACCCTGCCACATGGCCGTTTGAGACGCGGTATAGAACGGTAAAGGCAGCACTGGTTTCAGAAATTGTTCAATTTGATATGCCAGAGTCTGGCGTCATCGCCGATATTCGACACGCGATTGATGAATTGGTGGCGGAAGGAGTTGATGCCATTGCCACTAGCTGCGGGTTTCTCGGCGCACTGCAATCGGAAATCCAGAGCGACCTTGCCGTACCGTTTATCAGTTCAGCTTTGTTGTGGTTGCCAGACCTTCGACATCAATATGGTGAAGGTGCGAGTTTTGGAGTGTTGACGTTTGATGGGCGAAAACTCCGCCCTCTTCATTTTGGTTCAGCGGGCAACACTGATTGCACGATTGAAGGGGTAGAGAACGGGCAAGAGCTTCACCGAGTTGTTACCGGCGACCTTCCGGACTTGGATGAAGAGCGTGCGTGTCAGGATATTCTGGATGCTGTAGCGCGTCTCATGAAACGTGCGCCCGGTCTTTCGGCAATAATTTTGGAATGCACAAATATGTCGCCTTATCGGGAAGTAATTGAACACGAATGCGATCTTCCGGTTTTTGATATCAACGGCCTTATCCTTAAACAACTTGAAACGTAACAGCGGGCGGTTACACTCATCTTCGAAATAAAACAACCACGTGTTATCAGGGAGTAATCAAATGAAAATATCCAAGATATTGTTGAGCGCGGCCGCCGTTGGCATGACGCTTTCCGCCGGGGCAGCGATGGCTGAAAAGTGGGATATGCCGATGGCCTATTCCGCGACCAACTTTCACTCAGCTACCGGGGCTCAATTTGCGAAGTGCGTCACGACGGGCACAGGCGGCGCGATTGAAATTGTAACGCATCCTTCCGGGGCATTGTTCAAAGGCGGGGATATCAAGCGGGCCGTCCAAACCGGTCAGGCACCAATCGGTGAACGGCTGATGTCCGGGCATCAGAATGAAAATGCGGTATTTGGTTACGATTCAATTCCGTTTCTGGCGACGTCATTTGATGATTCAGCCAAGCTTTGGAAAGCAGCCAAGCCAACAATGGCCAAGTTGCTGGATGACCAGAACCTTGTTCTGCTCTACGCGGTTCCATGGCCTCCTCAGGGCTTGTACTTCAAAAAGGAAGTCAACTCCGTTGCTGATATGAAGGGCCTCAAGTTCCGTTCCTACAACAATGCAACCGCGCGCCTTGCCGAATTGGCAGGCATGCTGCCAGTGACCATTGAGGCGGCGGAAATCTCTCAGGCGTTTGCAACAGGCGTTGCTGAGTCGATGATTTCATCAGGCTCAACCGGGTATGATCGCAAGGTCTGGGAAAGCCTGACACACTTCTACGAAGTTGATGCTTGGCTGCCGCGCAACTACGTTATGGTCAACAAGGATGTCTGGAAAGGCACCAACAAGGCCAACCAGAATGTTATCAGAGGCTGCGCGGAACTGGCTGAATACACTGGTCTGTATCGTTCAATCGAGTACACCCAGTTCACGATGAACGGCCTGAAAGCTGGTGGCATGACCGTAGGCCCGGCTGGCGAAAAGCTGGTTGGCGAGTTGAAGGCAATCGGTGAAACGATGACCGCCGAATGGCTCAAAAAAGCCGGCGCAGAAGGCAAGGCAATTGTCGATGCGTACAAGGCTATGAAATAGAGTGACGTGGGAGGTCACAATGGTGACCTCCCAAACACTTTGAAGTATGCCTGGGTTGTTGGGGGGGATATGAGCGGTTTCGCCAAGTCAGTACGAAATTTTCTGGACCGTGTTTATTTTGGGTGTGGAATTATTGCATCCCTGTTCTTGATCGCAATCTTGACATTAATTGTTGTTCAAATGCTGGCCCGCTGGACAGGGGAAGTGTTCCCCGGTGCGCCTGATTACGCCGGATATTGTATGGCGGCGGCGTCGTTTTTTGCTTTCGCCCATGCGCTTAATCGCGGTGCCCATATTCGCGTCAGCATGCTTTTAAATGCCCTCGGGCCGAAAATGCGCCGCGTTATGGAAATATGGTGCTTTACGATTGCCACCGGGCTTGGGTGGTATTTTACCTATTATGCGGTGAAAGCTACGTACTGGTCCTGGAAATTTAACGACATAAGTCAGGGGCAGGATGCAACCCCGCTATGGATACCGCAGCTGTCTATGGTTCTTGGCAGTGCCGTCTTCGCTATTGCCCTCACTGATCACTTAATTCACGTATTTGTCGCTGGCGACCACCGGATCGAATCCGATGTGGTTGAACAGAGTCATGGGGAGTAGGGCAATTGGGTGAAATCGAACTGATTGCCATCTTCCTTTTTATTCTGTTTCTGCTTTTAGGCACTGGTGTGTGGGTTGGGCTGGCCCTTCTGGGCGTTGCCTTCGTCGGCATGGAAATGTTCACCTCGCGTCCCGTCGGCGACACCATGATCACAACGATCTGGAGCGCCTCTTCATCGTGGACTTTGACCGCCCTGCCGTTGTTTATATGGATGGGTGAAATTCTGTACCGAACCCGGCTTTCCGAAGACATGTTCCGTGGCCTGTCGCCCTGGCTGGCGCGCCTGCCGGGCGGGCTAGTCCATACCAACATTGTCGGCTGCACGATTTTCGCGGCAGTTTCCGGCTCGTCCGCCGCGACATTGACGACAGTCGGCAAAATGTCGATACCCGAACTGCGCAAGCGCGAGTATCCGGAAAGCATGATTATTGGCACCCTTACTGGTGCGGCAACGTTGGGGTTGATGATCCCGCCATCCCTGACCCTGATTGTCTATGGTGTCACCATTAACGAGTCGATCACAAAGCTTTTCATGGCAGGTATTCTGCCGGGCCTGATTCTGGCTTCTATGTTCATGGGCTATGTCGCGATCATGTCGAAGGTTTCGAAAGATTTCTCGCCTATTCCTGAACCGCAAATGACGTTTTCGGAGAAGGTCGCAAACTCCAAATTTCTTATCCCTGTTATTTGTCTCATCTCGGTCGTCATTGGATCCATGTATCTTGGTTTTGCCACGGCAACGGAAGCCGCTGCTTTCGGTGTTATCGGCTCGCTTCTTCTGGCGGCGGGCCAGCGGTCTCTGAACTGGTCAACCTTTAAGGAAAGCCTGATGGGAGCGACGCGGACTTCCGCGATGATTGCCCTGATCCTGGCAGGTGCGGCGTTTCTTTCGCTGGCAATGGGCTTCACAGGGCTACCCCGTGCACTTGCTGAATTGATCGCTGACTTTAACCTGAGCCGCTTTGAATTGCTGATGGTGTTGCTGGTTTTCTACATCGTCATCGGTTGTTTTCTGGATGGTATCTCATCGGTTGTGCTGACCATGGCTGTTGTTGAGCCAATGATCCGTGCCGCCGGAATTGATGTTATCTGGTTTGGTATTTTTATCGTGGTTGTCGTGGAAATGGCACAGATCACCCCACCGATCGGGTTTAATCTATTTGTCATGCAGGGTATGACGAAACACGAGATGGGGTATATTGCCAAAGCCGCCATACCGATGTTTTTGATTATGGTGGCGATGGTGTTCGTGCTCATTTTCTTCCCGGAAACCGCAACCTATCTGCCGGAGAACATGAAAGCGGCGGGCAGCGGTTGACCAGCAAAGTGATCTGATCTGAGTATCATCGAGTTTGAAGGGGAAAGATTGAGAGAGGACGCTAATGGGTGTCTGTTGTGCCTCAATCGAACCATTCTCGCCAGGCGTCCCAGCCGGCGACGCGCTCGGCGATCATGGCGTAGCCGGGGTGAAGCGGATGGATGCCGTCGTCGCCGTGGAAGGTGTCTGCCCAGCCAGGCTCTGTTGAAAGGGGTGTAAATAAATCGAGATAGGGGATGTCGAGTTCCCTGGCGAGTTCAGCGTAGGCGTCGCTGTATTCGGCGGCACGGGCAGATGAGAAGTCGTACTCGACATGTGGGGCTGTTCGAAAGGGCTGGCGGCTGTCATCGACGGGGGGCGGGCCAATCCAGATTACCGGCTTCCAGGCTTTGGCGGCGCTCATCATTTCGCGAGCGATTGCGCAGGATTTCTCTATAGGAACCCGGATCGTCCCGTTTTCCAGCGCCATGTCATTTGATCCAAAGGCGAAGACCAGCGCGCCCGGGTGAATATCAAGTAAGCGTGGTTCTGTTTCGGCACGCCAGCGCTTGGCGATCATCTCTGACGTTTCAGCTCGAATGCCCAGGTTATAGATGGTGACATCGTGACCAGCCTGACATTCACGGTGCGCTAGCCGACCCGGCCAACCAAGATATTCTTCATCATTGGTGCCGAGCATCAGGCTGTCGCCGACAAAGCATATTCGTAAGGTGGTCATTAATTGGGCCCTTCAGTTTCTTTGAGCAATTGATCAAGGCAGGCTTGGCGGTCGCTTTGGTAGTTTCCGTTTTCCCACCAATCCTCAATCCGGGTCAAGAGTTTACCAACTTCTGGTCCAGCCGGAATCCCGAGCGCAATCACGTCGCGCCCGGAAATCGGGAATTCAGGCTGTTGCCATATCTCGCAGCGCTCCAGCAACCCGATCCAGGCATCCTTTCGTTGGCGCGGCAGGCGCGGGTTTTCGGCCATTTCTTCGGCCCAGGTCAGCAAAGCAAGGTCGCGCACGAGGCCCGGCCCAAATTGCCGCAAGCTTCGGTTTTCCGCAAACTCTCCCATGTCCGGGGTAATGGTCACTGGGGGGGCGCATAAGTCGGCAAGGCGATCCGCCTCGGCATTGGACAAGCGCAGACGCTCAGCAATAGCGCGGGCACCTTCACGGTCTGTCTCAACAAGGGCAGCAAGATGGCGAATGGGGTCGGGCTCAATGCCATCCAGAATAATCGCGCGGGTTTCAAACCAGTTGACGAAGCGAAGTCGGCTAACTTCACCGGCCTCCGGCAGGATATCGTCAAAAATCCCGTCACCTTTCATGCGAACCGCGATTTCGGCGGGGTCATTGACCACCAATATTTTCATCAATTCGCTTCGAATACGTTCGGCTGACAGGGTCTTGAGCTTTGGCGCGGCAGCACGGCAAGCGACGAGGGCGTCTTTATCCGCATAGGGTTGAGAGAAGGATCCGTAAAAGCGGTAATAGCGTAAGATGCGCAGGTGATCTTCTTCAATACGATCACTTGCCCGACCGATGAAGCGAACCCAGCCGTAGGCCAGATCAGACATCCCCGTGAACGGATCGAAGACCTCACCATTTATGTTTGCGGACATGGTATTGATGGTGAAATCACGCCGGGTTGCGTCTTCAGCCCAATCATCAGTGAACACGACTTTGGCATGACGACCGTCGGTTTCGATGTCTTTGCGTAGTGTCGTGATTTCAAAGGATTTGCCATTGATAACGGCTGTCACCGTGCCATGATCAATACCTGTCGGGATGGCGCGGATGCCAGCCGCCTGTAGCAACATCATGACCATATCCGGTGTGTCCGGGGTGGCGATGTCGATATCGGTGACCGGGCGATGGGACAAAGCGTCCCTGACACATCCCCCAACAAACCGCGCTTCAGTGCCGTTCGCTGACAAGGCATCAAAAAGTGCCAGAGTTTCAGGTGCCGTCAACCAATCCAGTTGCGGAAGGTTTCCGGTCGGCTCAATAGCTTTGGAGCGGTGCGGCACGAATTGGGCCTCGCTCTGTCAGTTGAATTTCGGCGGCACGATCTTGCCGTCTTCAAGACGCGGTGACTGGTATGTACCTTCACCGGGAGGGGCACCGCTGTTGATCGCAACATAGGCGAGCCCGGCCCACATGAGAGCGAACCCGGCGACGATCGACCAGAATATCCCGGCCCGTTTGATCGTCGGTATTTCATCGCCCCGGGCTTTTGATCTGTGCCGGACGGCCCACATCCAGCCAAGATACAGCACCATCGGTAGGATAAGGGGCAAAACATAGTTGAGAAGAATACGCGCCATAATCAATCCTCTCAGGTTTTGGTTAAAACATCATACAGGTTAACCACCATACCAGCGGTCGCCCCCCATATGAAATGCCCGTTGTAGGGCATGGCGTAAAATTCACGGGTCGCGCCCTTGAACTCGCGACTGTGGCGTTCATGATTGGCCGGGTCCATCAGGAAAGCCAGCGGCACTTCAAAGACTTCGGCAACTTCGCTGGGGTCAGGAGAAATCTCGAACGGCGGCGTCACCAGACCAACAACAGGGATTACCGAAAAACCGGTACGGGTTTTATACGTATCAAGGCGGCCGATCACTTCGATGTGCTTGCGGTCCAGTCCTACTTCTTCTTCCGTTTCTCGAAGCGCTGCATCTTCGGGGCTGTTGTCAATTGCATCAATATGCCCGCCCGGGAAACTGACCTGTCCGGCATGGGTTGCCATATCATCGGTTCTTCGGGTGAACAGCATCATAATGCCCTCGGCACGCAATACCAAAGGCACCAGCACAGCCGCCGCGGTTAGCTTCTCGCCTGGCAACATCCCTGGGTTAAGATCATGATCTCCACGGCTTGCTGCAATCCCAGGTGTGTGTCCGGTAATTTGATTGAATATGTAAGTGCGATCCATCTGTGTAGTCAGTTGTCCGTATCTGTAGAATTGCCGATAGTAAAGAAGTCACCGTTTGACCATACACCATAGATTTGGTCACCTTCGATGACTTCGTCCACCCCCAAATCGACGAGTTCATAGAAAACAGGACGAGACAACTTGGCTTCGAGGCGATGCTCAAGAGAAATGTAAGGGCTTGGTTCGCCGGTATTGTCATCAATTATCATGCGAAGCGGGTGATCGCCGTCCAGAGAGGCAATTGTATCCACATTGGTACGAAAGCTGATCGCCTGGTCCTGCCCCTTGCCGTTACAGATTAGTTCAACAGCCATAAATGGTGCGTCATCAACCGTGATCCGGCACATTTCTGCGGGTGTTATCAGCCAGTGCTCGCCGTCATCGTCCCTTCTGAGTACAGTAGAGAACAGTTTAACCAGCGCTTTTCGGGTAAAAGGAGAGCCTTGATAGAACCAGGTGCAGCTTGCGTCGATTCGCATATCAATATCACCGCAGACAATTTGGCCCGGGCGTGGTGTAATGCCAGCTGGCGGCGGGCCGCTGTTTTCGACGCCTTGCGATAAACTACTGAGATTCGGCTCGTTTATGTTCATAATAACAACCATATAGTCACAACCCCATGGGGATAAAGAGTGGAGGCGGGAATTTTGAGCACGACGGCAAAGAAAAATCCGAAGAGTGATGAATTAAGCTCCGATGAATTGATTGAAAGTGTTGATCAACTGGGCCGGGATATGGCGGCGGCGCGCGGTGGGATCGGGCAGTTTATTTTCGGCCAGGATGAGGTTATCGAGGAATCGCTGATCACCCTGCTTGCTGGCGGGCATTTGTTGCTGATAGGTGTCCCGGGTCTTGGTAAAACCAAATTGGTGGAAACCATCGGACAGGTATTTGGCCTCGATACCCGGCGGGTGCAGTTTACCCCTGATTTGATGCCAGCAGATATTCTGGGTTCAGAAGTTCTGGAAGAATCCGATAAAGGCCGCCGCTCTTTTCGTTTCATCCAGGGCCCCGTTTTCTGTCAGTTGTTGATGGCCGATGAAATCAACCGTGCCAGTCCACGAACCCAGTCCGCTCTGTTACAGGCGATGCAGGAACATCGGGTTTCCGTTGCCGGTGAATATCATAGCCTGCCTGAACCGTTTCATGTGTTGGCTACGCAGAACCCACTTGAACAGGAAGGAACCTATCCTTTGCCGGAAGCCCAGCTTGACCGGTTTTTCATGCAAGTCGATGTAGGCTACCCTGATATTGAGGCGGAAAAGCAGATTTTGATCAATACCACGGGTGCCGAAGAAAGCACTCCGAAGCGGATCATGGATGCAAAAGCTTTGATTAAGGGCCAGAAACTGGTTCGTCATGTGCCGGTTGGCGAAAGCGTTGCTGCGGCAATTCTGGAACTGGTTCGTGCTGGTCGCCCGGAAACATCCGATATTGAAGAGGTTACGCAGCATGTCGCTTGGGGCCCTGGACCGCGGGCCAGTCAGGCGCTGATGCTTGGTATTCGGGCCAAGGCCGTTATTGAAGGGCGACTGGCACCCAGCGTTGATGATGTTTTGGCGCTTGCCCACCCGATCCTTCGCCATCGCATGGCCCTAACGTTCGCCGCAAGGGCCGAAGGTGTCACTTTAGCCTCGATTATCGATAAGCTTTGCGATCGCGTCACCTGAACGCAGGATCAGCTTCATGAGTGCTCAGAAGTCAGATACACAAAAGCAGGTTGATATCCATCACCGGGCAGAAGCTTTGGCATCTGGCCTTCCGCCGCTGCTGGTTGCTGCGGAAAGGGTTGCGTCAACTGTATCCCAAGGTGTGCACGGCAGGCGGCGCGTCGGTCAGGGCGAGACGTTCTGGCAATTCCGTCGCTATGAATATGGTGATGCCACATCAATGATCGATTGGCGACAATCAGCTAAATCGCAACCGGTTTATATCCGCGAAACCGAATGGGAGGCTGCGCAAAGCGTGTGGCTGTGGCGTGATGGTTCTCCCTCCATGGCATTTCGGTCTTCTGATCAATTACGCACAAAGTCGGACCGTGCCGATCTGTTGACAGTTGCTCTGGCGTCCCTGTTGGTACGCGGCGGGGAACGGGTCGCGTTACTGGGATCAGGAGCATCACCAACAAGCGGGCGTACCGTGCTAGCCAGGATGTGTGCGATGATCGAAAACGGCCAAGTCCCGAAGACGAGTTTGCCGCCGGAAGAAGTATTGCCGCGCTACGGTCGTGTGGCGTGGTTTGGGGACTTCCTGGCGCCCCTGGAGGAAATCAGGAAGGCCGTTTCCACTTATGCGAATCTGGGTGTGCGAGGACATCTTGTTCAGGTGCTGGATCCTGCGGAAGAACGTCTCCCTTATGATGGGCGGGTTTTGTTCGGGGCAATGGAAGCGGATGAGAGCGATGTTCTGGTCCGCCATATTGGCTCGCTTCGCGAAGATTATCATGCAGAAATTCAAAATCATGTGGCGAGATTGCAAGATATTTGCAGGTCCTTCGGCTGGAGTTTCACCAGCCATCGCACGGACCACGCGCCTGAACCCATTCTGATGGCGCTATATCTTCACTTCTCAGAAATGACGGAGCGTTAGAAGTGCTGTCTTTGGGTCCCATAACATTTGCTGCTCCCTTGGCATTGTTGGGCTTATTGGCATTGGCGGTAATCTGGTGGTTCTTGCGCCTGAGACCACCGACCCCGGTCCGCATTGCCTTTCCAGCTGTTCGCATTTTGGCGGGGCTTCAGCAAAACCAGGAAAGCCCGGCACTAACCCCACCGTGGCTGTTGCTTCTACGATTACTTTTGGCGACATTGGTGATCCTTGCCGCGTCACACCCTTTGCTTGATGCGCGCACACCCTTGCACAATAAGGGGCCCATATATGTCATTATTGACGACGATTGGGCGGCAGCGTCGCGATGGCCGTCACGCCGAAATTATTTGCTTGGCCTTGCCGATCAGGCTGAGCGTGAAGGGCGTTCGATGGCGGTTGTGACCACCACACCATCTCCGTCAGGTGTGGTTGACGATGGCGTCGACATGATCGCTCCATCAACAGCGCGTAGCCTGTTTGAAAGCCTGCAACCCAAAGCCTGGCCTAGTAATCGCGGCGCTGCAGTCAAACGGCTGTTGGCATCAAAGGCGATCAACGGTGAACGCCCAGGAGATGTGATCTGGTTGAGCAACGGTCTCGCGCAGAACGATGCTTTATCAGAACTGATCGATGATTTGAGGCGCATTGGTGCGGTTAGTGTCGTTGCGGACCCACCGGGCGTATTGCCCATCGTGCTGCGCGCACCGGAATATGATAAGGGCATTCTGACCCTAAATGCAGAACGAGCGTCGTCATCCGGCGCATTGGGTATCACGGTCCGTGCCTTTGATGAAGCCGGGCAGGTGCTGGTTCGCCAGCCGGTCCTATTCAAGGATAGTGACCTGATGGCCGCGACTGATCTGAAACTACCTGCCGAACTTTATAATCGATTATCCCGTTTAGAGATTGAAGGCACAAAGACTGTCGCCGGTGTTGTCTTGCTGGATGAGCGTTGGCGTCGCCGCCCTGTCGGAATTGTTTCTGCAGCCGGAACATCAACAGCGCAACCTCTTCTTAACGAGACCCATTATCTGGAGCGCGCGCTTGAGCCGTTTACGGAAATTCGCAAAGGGGTAGTTTCTGAACTTATGAAAAGGCCGCTGGCCGTGCTGGTGCTGGTTGATCCGGGGCAGCTTGAAAAGTCAGAAATGCAGACGATTGATAGCTGGTTGGAAAAAGGCGGTGTTGTTCTGAGGTTCGCTGGGCCCAACCTGGCGCAGAACACGTCCGACCAGAATCCGGCACTGCTGCCGGTGCCGCTGCGTGGTGGAGACCGCATCATCGGCGGAGCCATGTCCTGGGGAAAACCCGCACGCTTGTCTGCCTTCACGGAAACCAGTCCCTTCGCCGGACTTTCAGTTCCGAAGGAGGTCACGGTGCGCAGGCAGGTTCTTGCCCGTCCGTCGCCGGAATTAAACGACAAAACATGGGCGCGATTGAGCGACGGGACACCGCTGGTTACAGCGAGCCGTGAGGGTGAGGGCTGGTTGGTTCTGGTTCACACGACCGCAAACCTCGCATGGTCTGACTTGCCGATATCAGGACTGTTTGTTGACATGCTCCGCCGCATAATCGATTTGAGTCAAGGCGTATCCGCGAATCGCGATGGCGTTCCTTTGGCTCCGCTAAACCTGCTTGATGCATTTGCCAGAATGGGCGATCCGGGTGGTAGTGCAAAATCTATTTCACCGGGTGATTTTGCAGACACCAGAATTTCACCCGAACACCCACCCGGGTTTTATGGTAATCCATCAACCCGCCAGGCCTTGAATTTGAGCACGCGAATTGCCTCACCTGCTGAAATTGACGATCTGCCGGATGGGGTTGAGCGGCGGTTTTATGATCAGGGGCAGGAACGCGATTTAAAACCATGGCTGCTGGCCGGCGCGTTGCTGTTGTTCATCGTTGATACAGCGGTCAGTCTGGCACTGCGCGGTTTGCTTCCGATCGGGCGTACGATCACGGGTGCGATTGTTGTATTGGGTGTCGGGGTTTCGGCGGCAGATTCTCGCGCAGATGAAACCTTTGCCCGGGACAACAGCCTGGAAACGCGTTTGGCCTATGTTCTGACTGGGGACGAACGGGTTGATGAAATCAGCCGCCTTGGCCTAAGTGGGCTTACGGCAGTCCTTAGACAGCGAACAGCCGCCGAACTGGGGGAGCCGCAAGGCGTTGACCCGGGCGAAGATGAGCTTTCGTTTTTCCCGCTTTTGTATTGGCCCATACCGTCAAATTATGCCCGTGCAGATACTTTGGCGGCGGGCCGTATCAACACTTATCTCAGACGTGGGGGGACAATCTTGATTGATACGCGTGATCAGTCTTCGGGTGGTGGTGCGAACAGGTCCGCCCTTCGTGCGTTGGCCCGTGAGATTGGTTTGCCCGCCCTGGTTCCGGTGGCTGAGGATCACGTTCTGACGCGTTCTTTTTATCTCCTGAATTCTTTTCCAGGGCGCTGGACCGGTGGGACGCTATGGATCGAACGGGCCGGAGAACGGGTTAACGATGGCGTGTCGCCTGTTATTGTGGGTGGTCACGACTGGGCCGGGGCCTGGGCGATCAGTGAAAACGGGTTGCCTGTTTTCCCGGTTGTCCCCGGTGGCGAACGCCAGCGCGAACTGGCCTACCGGTTCGGGGTCAACCTGGTCATGTATACCCTGACCGGTAACTACAAGGCCGATCAGGTTCATATGCCCGCAATTATGCAGAGGCTGGGGCAATGATGGGCGAAAGCATTTCACTGACCCCGCTTTTCGATATTCGCCTGCTCGCCGTGTTCGGGTTCGCGGGTTTGGCGTTTGTGATCGTCGGTATGTTGAAAGGCGCTCGCGGAATATGGGTTCGGTTGATCGTTCTGATGCTATTGCTGCTAGGTGCTGCAAATCCACGTATCGTTCAGGAGCAGCGTGAAGCCCAGGACGATATTGCCATTGTGATTGTTGACCGGACATCCAGCCAGAATGTCGGTGAACGTATGGATCGAACCGAAGCGGCGTTAAAGGTGCTTCGTGAGCGGTTTGAGAAATCTGAAAATATGGAAATTCGTGAAGTAAACGTTCGTGATGGTGGGGACGATGAAGGCAAGGCGGGCACGCATATCATTGGCGCATTGCAGCGCGCAGTCGGAAGCGTTCCGAAAGGGCGGTTTGCAGGTGCATTGATTATTACTGACGGGCAGGTTCACGATTTAACGGCGGACAAAGCCGTGGATGATTTAGGAGGGCCAGTTCATGTCATGCTGAGCGGCGAGCATGATGAGCGCGACCGGCGGCTGGTGGTCGATAAGGCACCCAGTTATGGCATTGTCGGAAAAGACATTTCGATCACCTATCATGTGGAAGATAAAAAATCTGGTGACGTGACGACCGCGCCTGACGAACTGGTAAGGGTGACACTTCGTGACGGGGGGCGTGAGATCGCGCGGGCACAAGTGCCGGTCGGGAAAATGGACAAATTCAAATTCCCGCTTGAACATGCCGGGCCAAGTATTCTGGAAATCGCAGCCGAGCCGGTGGATGGGGAACTCTCCGATATCAACAACCGAACGCTGGTCAGTATCAACGGCGTTCGGGATCGATTGAGGGTGTTGCTGGTGTCCGGGCAACCCCATGCTGGGGAGCGTACATGGCGTAATCTTCTTAAATCCGACCCGTCCGTTGATCTGGTTCATTTCACAATTCTGCGCCCGCCTGAGAAAGATGATTTCACACCATTGAACGAATTGGCACTGATTGCGTTTCCAGTGCGTGAGCTGTTTGAAGTGAAGCTCCGGGATTTCGATCTGGTCGTATTTGACCGCTATTTGTTGCGCGATATCCTGCCGCCGTCCTATCTTCATAACATCAGCGATTACGTCAGCGACGGCGGTGCCTTCCTGTTATCTGTCGGACCGGAGTTTTCGGGCCAGCAGAGTTTGTACGGATCGGCGCTTCAGAAGGTGCTTCCTGCCGCTCCATCTGGGCAGTTGTTTGAGCAGGCGTACCGCCCGCAAATATCTGATCTTGGCAAACGCCATCCGGTAACAGCAGGTCTGGCTTCACGCGCACCAATCAATCGTGACGACCCAGGCAAACCCGGATGGGGGCGCTGGTTTCGTCAAGTCGATGCCCAGGCACTTTCTGGCTCAGTGGTAATGACAGGATCAGAAGATCGGGCGCTGCTTGTTCTTGACCGGGTCGAAAAAGGCCGTGTCGCGCTGATGCTCAGTGACCATATCTGGCTATGGGCAAGGGGGTATGATGGTGGCGGCCCGCAAGCTGAATTGCTCAGGCGCCTGGCCCATTGGCTCATGAAAGAGCCGGATCTGGAAGAAGAAAGCTTGCGCGCTGAAGTCCATGGCGGAAAGTTGAAAATCCAGCGGCGCAGTCTGTCAGAGGAAGCCGTGAGCATCACTGTTACGACACCGTCCGGAACGATTGAAAATTTAACGTTGAGGCAGGATGGAAAGACGCCTGGCAGGGTTACGGTCACAGCGGATGAAATCGGGCTTTATATCATCAGCGATGGCAAGTTAACTGCGCGCGCAGCTTCAGGAGCACTCAATCCGATCGAGTTTGCGGATTTGCGCACGACGGGAGAATACCTGTCTGGCGTTGCTGTGAATAGCGGTGGAGGGATGTTCTGGATTACAGATGAAATTCCCGATGTGCGCCGTGTTCGACCGGAACGTGATGCCAGTGGCAAAGGATGGGCCGGGCTGCTTGAAAACAAATCATATATCGTCACCGGGGTTACGCAAACCCCACTGTTACCGGGAATTGCAATCATGCTACTTCTGCTGGGCGGACTGATGGCGGCATGGTGGCGTGAAGGGCGTTAGTTCAACCCAACATGAAGACGTCGTAGCGGGTTGATTTGCCGGTGATCTGATGTGATGGCAACTCGATGCCTTCCACCGAATCGGCCCGTAGCGGCCATTTCAGGACCACCCGCTTGCTGGCGGTCGCTAAGGCGATTTTCATTAACTCGACTGAGTCCTCATCTGTGCCGACGAGGTCACGGATCAGGCGCATTTCGTTTTTGACAAGAGCTGATTTCTTGCGTGGTGGGTGCATCGGATCGACCAGCACGACCTCGGGTGTGAGAGTGGGTAGCAGGTCTTTAGCATCGCCATGCAGAAGGGTCATTCGGCTGATCACATCAGCTACGTCGCCACCAGCATCAATCGCGCGGGCCAGACCCTCTTCCAATATTTTGTGCATTTCATGGGACCGTTCAATCAGTGTGACCTCTGCCCCGAGTGAGGCCAGCAAAAATGAATCGCGTCCAAGGCCTGCTGTTGCATCGACGATCTTTGGGGTTTTGCCGTTTTTCATTCCGACGGCTTTCGGCAGGGCTTGACCGCGGCCACCGCCAAACCGAAATCGGTGTCCAACCGCGCCACCGGTGAAATCGCAGATTAGTTTGGTTGGTACTGGTGTGTTTTCTTTGCGTGGCATGTTTTTAGAATAGGTGAGGGAAGGCAAAAAGAAACCCCGAACTCAGAAAAGCCGGGGTGTTTCATCTTGGTCATAAGCGGATTGCTTACTCTTCTGTGGGTGTCGCCTGTTCACCGTCATCTAATTCAAGACCGGCGTCTTCGCTATCACCCTGTTCGGATTTCAGTCTTTTCGCCTCAGCCCGTGCGGCTTTCTTGGCGTCTTTAGCCCTCTGGCGTTCCATGCGTTCGAACTGATAGTTGGGTTTGCGGGCCATAAGGAGACTTTCTAATCAGGTGTAAGGCAACCGTCTCCAGCCAAAGCTGGAGACGGAACCGGGCATAATTACTCGACGACGGACAGGTTCTCGGCGGAAGATTTTCCGTCGCGACCAGGCTCAACATCGAATGAGACTTTCTGACCTTCGTTAAGTGTGCTCAATCCGGCGCGTTCAACGGCCGAGATGTGAACGAATGCGTCTTTAGAGCCGTCTTCCGGCTCGATGAATCCATAACCCTTTGTCGGGTTGAACCATTTTACAGTACCAGTAGCCATAGTATTTTCCTCTAACAGGAGTGTTGTTTTCGCATCTCACACCGCGTGATCTGCGAGTAATCTCACGCTCACATTGTCAGGGGATAACTTAGCTATCGGTGTGCCGGTTGACCCGGCAACAACAAAACAAATGCAACACGTATGCGGTACACCTAGTCGGTATTTAAGAAATGTCAATGGTTCGTTATGGTTCTGAAAAAAATTGGACTTTATCTAAGGTTTTCAATGGCTTCACACAGCCGACGGGTGATCCCAATAGGGAGCCGCACCGAACGTCTGTGTCAAATGGTCTACGAAGGCCCGGACCTTGGCAGACAAATGACGGTTATGAGGCCAAATGGCGTAGATGGAAACATTTGAGGGTACGTGATCGCCGAGGACAGATTCCAGTTGCCCGTTCGCCAGAAGTTCGCCGGCCATGAACGTCGGGCAGAGATAGACGCCCATACCTGCACGGGTCATTTCAACCAGCGCATCACCATTGTCGCCATGGATGCGGCCTGATACCGGGACAGAAAATGGGCCATCCGGGCCGTTGAAATTCCATGTGTCTGGTGATTGACGATGTTGATATAGGAGACAATCGTGATTTTCGAGTTCGCTTGGGTGGTTTGGGCGTCCATGGGTATTCCAGTAGTCTGGGCTTGCAACAACAGCCATCCGGCAAGGCGCTAGTTTTCGAGCGATCATGGTTGAATCACTCAGCTCAGCGATGCGTATACCGACATCAAAACCCTCTTCGATCAAATCAACCATGCGATCATTGAAAACGATATCGAGATTGAGTTCAGGGAATTTGTTCATGAACTCTGCGGTGATCGGTGCAACATGCCGTACGCCAAAAGTCATTGGCGCATTGACACGAAGCGTGCCTCTGGGCTCATCATGCAGGCGTGATACAGCCAGTTCGGCCTCTTCCGCTTCCTCGACCACCCGCTTGGCTCGTTCAAAGAAAGCGAGGCCTGATTCCGTCAGATGCAACCGCCGTGTCGTGCGATTGATCAAACGCACACCCAATCGATCTTCCAGACGTTGAACCTGCTTACTGACAGCGGATTTCGATAATCCGAGTTCGCGGGCTGCGGCAGTAAAATTCTGGCGTTCAGCAACTTTGGCAAAAACGGCCATTCCGGTCAGCTTATCCATAATAAATTCTCATATTGTAGAAAAAAAGAAACAATCATGTTCCAAATAGCATAATTGTCTCGAATAAGATATAGGCTTAGGTTCTCCTCAGAGTTTGAAAACAAAATTTTTCAGGAGAAATCACATGACTCATTTACTTGCCATCACCAGTAGCCCGAAGACGGAAAGTTCCGTTTCCAATGACCTGATCTCACGGTTTGTCGACGCCTGGGCCATTGCCCAGCCAGTGACAGAAGTGTCGTCCCGAGACATTGGTCAAATGCCGCCACCGCATCTCGATGAGGCGACCATTGGCGCATTTTACACACCATCAGAAAATCACACGGATGGGCAGCAATCGTTAATTCAGTTGTCTGATGAACTTGTCAATGAACTGGAGGCAGCGGATGTAGTTGTTATTGGCTCTCCAATGCATAATTTTGGTGTTTCATCGGCCCTTAAAACTTGGCTGGATCATGTCGCCCGCGTTGGCCGGACATTTAAGTATACGGCGAACGGCCCGGAGGGGTTGCTGAAGGGCAAAAAGGTTTATGTGATCACCGCACGCGGTGGAAATTATTCGCCATCCAGCCCGGCCCATGAAATGGACCATCAATCTCCCTATCTGAAAACAGTGCTTGGTTTCATCGGGTTTGATGATGTGACGTTTGTCCATGCCGAAGGTATTGCGGGTGGAGAAGACGGGATCCGCGAAGCAGAGAAAGCCATTGATGAGATCATCGTGGCAGCAACTGCATCCAGAGCCGCCTGAGCGTAAAGGAACATATCATGGGAAAACTTGTCGACGGCGTTTGGCGCGATGATTGGTATGATACGGAATCGACCGGTGGGCGGTTTGTACGAAAGCAATCTCAGTTTCGCAATTGGATCACCAAGGACGGTTCCGCCGGCCCCTCCGGCGAAGGTGGATTTGAAGCCGAGCCCGGGCGTTATCATCTCTATATTTCCAATGCCTGCCCCTGGGCGCATCGCACCCTTATCTTTCGAAAACTGAAGGGGCTGGAAGATATGATTGGGCTTAGCGTCGTTGATCCGTTGATGCTTGAACACGGTTGGACGCTTAGTCAGGGAAGTGGTCCGGTAAAAGGGGCCGACTTCCTCTATCAGGTCTATACTGCCGCCGACCCAGACTATTCCGGCCGAGTGACAGTCCCTGTCTTGTGGGACAGGAAACAGAACACCATGGTCAGTAACGAATCGTCTGAGATCATCCGCATGTTTAACTCAGCCTTTGATGATGTGGGGGCAATGCCGGGCGATTACTATCCGGAAGAGTTACGGGCCGAAATAGATGCGGTCAATGATCGCGTGTATACTCATGTCAACAATGGGGTCTACAAGGCCGGATTTGCGACCACACAGGAGGCGTATGAAGAGGCGTTTGCCGCTTTGTTTGGGACGCTGGATGAGCTTGAAATTCGATTATCGAAAAATCGCTACCTCTTAGGTGCGCGGGTGACGGAAGCAGATTGGCGCTTATTCACGACCTTGCTGCGCTTTGATCCGGTTTATGTCGGGCATTTCAAATGTAACCGGAACCGCATCTCTGACTATCCTCATATGTCAGGGTACCTTCGGGAACTTTATCAGGTTTCAGGTGTGGCTGAGACTGTTAACATGGATCATATCAAGACCCACTATTACACCAGCCACATAAACCTCAATCCGACAGGTGTTGTGCCCATGGGACCAGAACTGGACCTGAGCACGCAGCATGGTCGGGACGGAATTTAGAAAAAAATCAGGAAGGCCGATAGGACGAAAAGATGACAAACAATAGAACCGTAACCAAAATTATCAAATCCCAACTCACGTCGGACGGAGCAGGTGTGACATTACGGCGATCCATCGGATCCGGAATGCTGTCTGAACTTGATCCGTTTCTTCTCCTCGACAACTTTGGCACTGAAAACCCCGATGATTACATCGCCGGTTTTCCGGATCATCCGCATCGTGGGTTCGAGACAGTTACCTACATGATTAAAGGATTGATGCGTCATCGTGACAACACTGGCGCAAACGGCTTGCTGAAACCGGGAGGCGTTCAATGGATGACAGCCGGGCGTGGCATCGTACATTCTGAAATGCCCGAGCAAAGCGAAGGTGAAATGAGCGGCTTTCAGTTGTGGGTCAATCTTCCATCAAGCCGAAAAATGTGTAACCCACGTTATCAGGATATTGAACCTGAAGATGTTCCGATTATCACGACGAAGGGCAAAGCTGAAATTCGTTTGATTGCAGGATCGGTTGGGGGCGAAAAAGGGCCAGTCACTGAGATCGATATTGAACCGGTCTATCTGGATATTTCCCTTGAAGCAGGTGGAACATACACGCATGAGATTCCCAAGGGGCATACCGCTTTTATTTATGTGTTCGAAGGCGGCCTGGACGTAGCTGAAACGCCAGTCAACGCAGACCATCTCGCAGTCCTGAGTGACGGCGAAGCCATCTCCGTCAGTAGCACTAACGGGGGGCGTATGATTCTAGTTGCCGGAAAGCCATTCGGAGAGCCGATTGCCCGCTACGGCCCCTTTGTTATGAATACAAAGGATGAAATTCGGCAAGCGATTAATGATTTTCAAAATGGCAACTTTTAAGCGAAGCCGACCTGGCGGGCTCTAGGCCGCTGCTACTGCTTCGATTTCCACAGTCCAGTCTGGATGCGCCAATGCGTTGACGACGACCAGAGTTGAAGCAGTATGGACGCCGCCCAGCATGCGATCGCGTATTTCGCGGTAAAGTCCAACTTCATCCGCATTGGTCAGATAGGCTGTCACCTTGACCAGATTGTCGGCAATCATGTCGGCATCTTCCAGAATGGCCAGAATTCGCCGCCAGCATTCTTCCATCTGGGCTGCGGTATCACCCGCAAGTGAGCCATCAAGGCGATTGCCGACCTGCCCAGAGATATGGAGCCAGCGGGCCACGCTGGGTATGTGAACGGCGTGAGAATAGTTTGATGACGGTGGGGCTACGGTATCTGGACTATGGTGCGAAAACATTAATGTCTCCCTCATTTTTTATCTGATTTTGGGTCAAAATTATCAATAATTACATGCAAACGGGCAAGAACTGCCCAGTGGTACGAAAGACAGGGTTATGCATATGATGCCTTCGCGATATTTTCATCCTAACATGTTGATTTAATTAATAACATAAATTGGCACGTCTCCTGCATTCTATTTTGGTAGACCGATAATTCAGCATGCCTGATCAATCGGCACAAAAATAGCGAACGGGAAAATTGAGGACTAAAAAATGTTAGCCTTACAAATTGCGTCAACGGGCATGATGGCCCAAGAACGGCGAACGGAAGTGATCGCTAATAATCTGGCAAATATGAACACGACCGGATTTCAGCGTCGCCGCACTGAATTTAATGACCTAATCTATCGAAACATGTCGCGCCCGGCGAGCGTGTCATCAAGCCCGGGTGACTCTGTGCCGGGTGGCATCCATTCTGGCCTGGGGGTTCAAACCGGGTCCGTTTACAGAGTCACCGAGCAGGGGAATTTGAAATCAACTGAAAACCCCCTGGATCTGGCGATTCAGGGTAAGGGTTATTTTCAAATTCAGTTGCCTAATGGTGAAACAGCGTTCACCCGAAACGGAACATTTCAGCTAAGCCCTGAAGGAACCATCGTCACACATGACGGGTTTCCGGTTCAACCGCTCACCACCGTGCAATCCAATGCCCGCGAGATTACGATTAATTCATCGGGTTCTGTGCTGGTGACTTTGCCAGGGCAGCAGAATCCAACCAATGTTGGTAGTCTTCAATTGGTATTGTTCCCGAACGAAGGGGGATTGAAGGCGGTTGGTGATAATATGTATGTGCCGACGGAAAATTCCGGTGGGCCTGTTGCTGTTGCTGCCGGGGAAGGCGGAAGTGGGACAATCCTGCAAGGGTTTGTCGAGGCCTCAAACGTCAATCCGATTGAGGAAATCACCAACCTGATCCGTGCCCAACGCGCTTATGACATGAACTCTAAAATTATCGAGACGGCAGATCAGATGATGGCCCCCTCTAAATAAGCCTATTTGGTAGGCGACAGTTCAATATAAATCGGTTGATGGTCGGAACCCTGAGCGTCGGTTCCGACTATCATTGATTCCAAGTGATTGGCCAAATCTGTGGTAACGAAGGCATAGTCGATCCGCGTGCCTTCCTTACCAACATCGCAAGTTAATCCGCTAGGCGCATCTGATAGGTGCCCACAGGCGATCCAGGCATCAACCAACCCGGATTGCGGCGTCACCCGCCCATACTTCGGATCCAGTCTGCCGACGAGCAGCTCGTACTCATCAAATTCCGGCGTCAAATTGAAATCACCCATGAAGATTGCCGGGCGGGGCATAGGCGGCGGTTCCGGGGAATCTGCTGTCCAGTGCCGACTGATTTGTTTGCCGCTCCACAATCCCCCCTGATCAGGAGCGTCTTTGAGGATGTTCAGCAACACTGCGATCTGATGTTCCCGCTCAAGCACTGATGCATGCCCCAGATGGACAGAATAAACCCTGATCAGGCCGAGTTCACAGTCAATTACGCCCTCAACAATAGTGCGTTGCAGGGCGAGTTGGTCAACCAGGCCAATCTTAGGCAGCATATGGTTGCGGCTGGACAGGATCGGGGTTCTTGAGAGCAGCATATTGCCAAACTGGCGGCGCCGATTGACCAATACCCCGGCCTCATCGCGAAAGCTCCCATCCAAATCAACACCTGGGCCGTAAGTCCAGTAATGGTCAGGAAACAGTTGCGCCAGTTCGTCGACCTGATCGGTCATCCCGGTCGTTGAATTGAACCGCTCAACCTCCTGCAAGGCAATGACATCGGCATCCCCGATTTCATTGGCAATGCGTACAAGATCGACGACATCATCTTTGCCGGTTCCGTATTGAATGTTGTAGCTGACAAACTTCATCGAAAATCCTCAATTAAATCAGATAGTTATTAGTCTGAGTTTGACGTTTCTCAAAGTTAAACACTTTTACCATAATTATGCCCTGTTTTTTACCCCACGAAATGAGTTTTTGCATTGCTGTTTCTGCCAAATTTTGTCAGCCACCAGCCAATCTGCCTTTGCTATCGCACTGCCGCTTGAATGAGTTTTCTGGCGGCGGATTTAGCCTTTGTTGCAACGTTCCGATCTCCTGCAACATAGGCCATTATGATGGCTCCTTCTGCCAACAGAACTAATTCATTCGCTAATGTCTCGTGGTCAGCTATGTCGGCCGCAAATGTAAGTTCTCGGAAGTATTTTAACACCAGCATTTTGTGCTCTGATGCCGCCATATGGATCGGGTCATCTGGTTCAGCGAATTCTGCCGATGCATTGATAAATATGCACCCAGCAAAATCTTTTTCAGTGAACCATTCCTCCAGGGCATCGAAGATTGCCAGCAGACGGTCTTGAGGTTTGCTGGCCCGGCGTTCGACGGCCCGCATAAACCAATTCCGGAATATTTCGTCCCGACGCCGCAGTGCGGCAAGGATCAACTCGTCTTTTGATTTGAAGTGGTTGTAAAGCGTCATTCTGGCGACACCGGCTTTATCTAGGATTTTGTCTATGCCGGTCGCGTGAAACCCTTCCTGACAGAAGATATCCAGCGCGGTATCGACGAGATGGTCACGTTTTCCGGAGGCCATGTGCTTTCCAATTTGAATTGTATAAATAGAACAGTCTATCTGTATGTTAGCCATAAAGGTGATAATATACAAGAGTTTTGAGAATTTGTTTAAAAAAGTAATTTGCACCAAATGGCTAGTAACAGCCGGTTTTGTGTCGTAAATGCAAGTTTTCATATTTGATTGTAGAATATTATTTGACAAGATAGACCGTTCAGTCTATTTTCATCTTCATTGATCACATGTACTTTTCTTGAGCTCGCAAAATCAAAGGCAAAACCATGTTGACCATCATAACCTTTAACAACTCTCTTAATGGGAACCGTATCGGCGGCAGTGACGACGTATACGCCCTTCATCAGGCCAATGAATTAGACGCGAGGCTTGGAACCAATGTTTAACAAGCTGCCCTTAAAATCGAAGTTCACTTGGAAGAAATCTCACACAAGATCATTTTTCCTAGGTTCGATGGTTTGTGTTCTTTTAATGGAAACAAGCTCAGTCTCTGCCGCGGAGAGTCCTTCGATTCGTTTTGCAACGGGAAATGATTTTGCCCCGTTCGCGGATGAAGGACTACCATCCGGCGGGCTCGCGACGGAAATCGTTAACCGCATTTTTGGCAGTGCCGGGTACAAGGTTGAAACGGTTTTTTTGCCTTGGAAGCGGGGGCATCGCAGCACGCTAGCAAACAAATTTGATGGAACTTTTCCCTATTATCGAACTGCCAGCCGAATTCAGAAATTTGTGTTCTCAGTCCCAATATTCGAAACACAAGGACGCGTTTACGTCGCTAAAAATTCAAACTTCGAAGCGAATTCTATAGAGGAATTTGCCGGACTAAAATTGTGCCGGGCCCTGGGTTACTCCATTCCAGGCTTGTTCCGACCACTCACACGTGAGGGACGGGTTGAAGTCGTTAATGTCCCAAAGCCACTGAACAGTTTGCGAATGGTCGCCAAAAACCGATGTGACTTTGTTGTTTGGAACAGTCTCGTCGCTGATGTTGTCGCCAAAAAAGCGAAGGATAAACATTATCAACTTCGGCCTATCCAATTTGAACTGGCTCCATCGACGACCCATCTGATCGTCGCCAAGGATCACCCTGATGCGGAAACATTGATACGGACATTTAATCGCGGAATGTATTTGCTCCGAAAAAGCGGAGATTACTCTAGAATTGTAGAAGCTCATTTAAGCCCGTCCAGCCAGCAATAATCAACGATCCAGTTTGGTCAGTGACAACTTGAGATGCGAATTGATAAGGAAGATCGCAAGTTTCATTGGTCGCTAGGCAGGCGACCGGATGATCATCCGGGGCTTTCCGAGCTCGGCCTTTAACAACTGCGCCCGAATAAGTGCGCTTTAACGAAAGAAACTGCCATGTCAAAAAAATATGATGTCATTATCATCGGTGGGGGAAACGCAGGATTTGGCGTTTCGGCTATCGTCTCTGAGGCCGGGAAATCGATAGCGTTTGTTGAAGAACGTGACTTTGGCGGAACTTGTCCCAATCGCGGGTGTACGCCCAAAAAGGTTTTGGTGGCGGCGGCCCATGCCTTGCATGAGATAGAGACCGCAAGCACCCATCACATCGAGGTCGGCAACGCCAAACTCGATTGGGCAAAACTAATCCAGCGGGAAAAGGACATGATCGGTTTTATTCCTGACGCCATGGCCGGTGTCGCTGAAAAGCGTGGAGATGTGTATAGAGGCTCTGCCAAGTTTGTCGGGCCCAATTCCATAGATGTCGACGGCACGATCCTGGAAGGTGACAACATCGTCATCGCCACCGGGTCGAAAACACGGCCTTTGCCGATACCGGGTGCAGAATTGATGATCACATCCGAAGAAGTGCTTTCGGAAGAAACCCAGCCCGATGAGGTTGTCTTTATCGGTGGCGGCGTGATCGCCATGGAATTCAGTCACGTTTACGCCAGAGCCGGAACGAAGGTGACAATACTGGAAGTTATGCCCCGTCTCCTGCCGCGTGTTGATGCCGATGCCGTCGCAGCCATACAGACAGAGAGTGAGCGGATTGGTATCACAGTGAGAACTGGCGTGAATGTAAAAGCCGTCACTAGGTCAGGTGAAAGGTTGAGCGTCACCTATGATCTTGATGGCATAGAGCATTCGCTTGAGGCTGACCGGGTAATCAATGGTGCCGGGCGCATCGCCAATGTGGATACACTCGACCTGAGTGCTGGCAACGTCAAACATGACCGCATTGCCGTAGAGGTCGGTGAGTATCTGCGTTCCGTCTCAAACCCGTCCGTGTGGGTTGCCGGTGATGCGCTTGTCACATCGCCGCAATTGTCGCCTATCGCGACATACGAGGGACGAATTGTTGGCGAAAACATCGTAAATGGTCCGACAGCCAAGCCTGATTACCGGGTTATTCCCAGCGGCATCTATACGGTACCAGCGTTGAGCACGGTAGGACTGACGGAAGCAGAGGCGAAAGACAAGGGTCTCGATGTCACCGTTAAGTCCAGCGACATGACCGATTGGTTCTCCGGCAAAAGTTACGCGGAAACGGTAGCCTGGGCAAAAGTCCTTGTGGATGCCGAAAAGGATCAAATCGTCGGTGCTCATATGGTTGGCCATCAGGCGGAGGAGCTTATCCATCTGTTTGCCATGGCCATGCGCCACGGGATAGCGGCCAGCAAACTGAAAGACGATATGTTCGCCTTTCCGACTTTTTCTTCGGACATCAAAAACCTGTTTTAGAGGTTCTTGACCGCATAGGTTTCAAATAGAGAGAATAGTAGTGGACAAATACATTAGAACGCCTCAACTGCCTGAAACGCAATTTACATCCTGCGACAGCACAGAGCTCAAATTGCAGTTGGGTAGCAATAGCGCCCAAGTGCGGGAACAGGCATTGGATAGCCTGGTTGACTGCGTGTCCAAGCATGGCGTGGGCGCTTATTTTGGCGATGCTGGGACGATGAATGATTCGATGGTTTAACTATGATTAGTGCCAATGCCTACTATAGGCCCCAAATAGTTAGGCGTGGAATCATCACCAGCTTGTTGGTGGGGAGCATTATGATCCTGATAAATCAGGGGCCTGCCATGGTGGCTGGACACCTGCCATCTGCGTGGCAGGTCATGCTTTCGTATCTTGTGCCGTTTATGGTTTCAACAGTAAGCAGCCATTTGGCAACCTCTAGGGGCAAAAGTAAGTAGATGATGATTGATAGAGCTTAATTCAGTAGTGATGCCGAATTTCCATCACGGCTGCGTTTGGTGAGAAGTAACTAAACACTCGTCTTGCAAACCCTTGGTTTCCCAAGCGCGTGAAAAACAAAAAACTGTCTAACCTCATTGAAATAAAACAAGTAGAATCGTGTAACTGACAAACTTCCTTTTTCGCGGGACTGCTTAATATTGGTCAATCCATTTACGAATTAGAGTTTCCTCCAGCTCTTCGGCTTTTGCAATCCAGGCAGCGGCATTCTCCTGTGGTATTGCTTCCAGCCGTCGCGGGTTGGCGTCGAAATCTTGCCGTGCAGCGAAGTCAGTGATGAAGAGTGCGAAAATGCATCGACGTCCGCTTCTCGAATAAAAATACCCGGCAAGCCCTTTGGCATAGTTCATGGTTCCAGTCTTAGCCCATAGGCGGGCATCTACATCTGACGTGCGAAAGCGTTGGCGAAAGGAGCTCCGCCAACCTGAAGCGGGGAGGAGGGGGCGATAAAATTTTCCCGTGAAATGTTTACGTGCTGCATAGCGCAACATATCAACCATCTGCCGGGGGGTCATTCTGGATTTTGCCGAAAGGCCGGAATGATTCTGCAAAAGAAAGCCCCGCCAATCGGTATTTGGCAATCGATGTTGTAGCCACGCCGTGAGTGCTTCACTCGTTGCTGCCAGCGGTGCCGGGTTTTTCATCAGAGTCCGCGCAGCTGATGCGCCGATAAGTTCGCTGACCAGGTTATTGGAAAACTCAAGCCCGGCACGGAGAATATCGTATAGCGCAGGGCTATAATGTTTTGCCAACTGAACAGCGTGATCTGGCGTCGTCCCAGCAACAGGATCAGGCAAAGTGACATCATTCATCGAAGTTAACCGCTGGAAGGTTTTGGCCGTGCGGTAGCTTGGGTTCTTGATCGGAAGGGCCATTGGGTCTTCAAGATTATCATCCGTCGTTGACGGGGCCCGATTGAAGTCGAGTGATAGGGCGCTGATGCCCGGGTTGTAGGTGGCGGTTTCCGGCTGGGATTTGGTGATTTCAGGGGATGAAGTTAAGAACCGGTCGTCATAGAAGAAGCTCCCGGTTATCTGACGAAGGCCCAGATCGCGAAGCTGCTCAGTCAATTCCATCAGGTTCTGGATAGACAACAAAGGATCGCCGCCGCCTTTCAGATACAGATCACCATCAAGCACCTCATTGACAATTCTTCCCGTCGCGTAAAGTGATGTCTCGAACCTGTGGTTTGGCCCCAGGATTTCCAGTGCGGCAATACTCGTTGGGACTTTGGCGGTGGACGCGGGGATAAACAACATGTCCGCATTGCTCTGCAATACCTCTTCTCCGGTATCCTGATCAATTACAAGATAACCGACAGATGCGGCCGTGATCGCGGTTTTGCTGACTGGTGAAGTTTCGCAGGCGGCAACAAACAGCATTAAAAGGAAGATGCTGAACCGGCTTAAGTGTTTCTCTAATTGGGCCATAATGTGATGTTTACAAATACCAGCTGATTGTTCATCACTTTTCTTTGAAAATAGTGAAATGACATGAACAGCAGCGATACAGCGTACAAAAATCTGAGTTTGCCCCTTGTTGTTTCGGTGACGACATTGGTGCAGGCATTGGCCAGCATGATCGTCATTATCCCGGCGGCGTTAGCACCGGAGCTGGCGCGTGCCCATGGGGTGGCGGCATCGCTAATCGGATTTCAGGTAAGTTTTGCCTATATCGGGGCGATGACCACCTCCGTGTTGGGCGGCGTTATCGTTCGACGTTATGGGGCTGTTCGATGTTCTCAGCTGGCATTGATTTTCGCCGCCACCGGCTGTGGGTTGACGGCCGTTCCGACGTTAGGCGCTGTTGCTATCGGGGCTGTGTTCATCGGATTTGGTTACGGGTTAACCAATCCGGCGGCAGCACATATGTTGATGAAGGTGACGGCTCCGGCAAATCGCAATCTGATATTCTCGATCAAACAAACCGGCGTGCCATTTGGTGGCGTTGTGGCGGGGTTATTGGCACCTACAATTGCGGTCAGTTTCGGATGGCAGTCGGCGTTACTGGCGGGCGCCATCGTGACCGGGTTAATTGCATTGCTGATACAGCTGGTTCGCAAGGCATGGGATACGGACCGTGATTCAACGGTCCCCCTCACTGCATCCCCATTTGCGGACGTTCGCATGGTATGGGCGCACAAGAGTCTGCGTTGGGTATCGTTGGGTTCATTCTCTTTTTCTGCGATGCAGGTAAGCCTGACGACATTTGCAGTGACAATGCTGGTGAGTGATATCGGGTATTCACTCGTTCAAGCGGGGGTTTTGTTAGCTGTGCTTCAGGTGGCTGGGGTGACGGGGCGCGTTACCTGGGGGTGGGTTGCGGATCGGATCAAAGACGGAAACAGGGTGCTGCAAGGTATCACTGTTATCACGATCATCGGGGCTGTACTGACCGGTCTGCTCGATCCGGATGTTCCAGACGCTTGGGTGTATGCTGTGATGGCGATATTTGGATTTACGGCAATTGGCTGGAACGGTGTCTTCATGGCGGAAATTGCCCGTCTGGCACCATCAAGCTTGATCAGCAGCGCAACTGGTGCCGCTTTGTTTGTAACCTATTCCGGTGTTGTGCTGGGGCCTGCGGCGTTCACTGGAATATATGGGATCGTCGGAACATACACCGCTTCGTTCGGGATATTTTCTCTAGTCGCCCTCGCTGGTCTGGTATGTGTTTTCTTGGCCCGGTTAAAAAGATGAACTATAGCCTGAGCGGAATTTCGCTCGTTATTTCAGATGACAGTTAGATCTGCCCTGAAAATCAACCGGTCTTACGGCTTTTCAGATTGGCTTCCCATTTTTGCCGGACTTTTCTTTGAAAGGCGAGGGCTTCTTCCGGGGTAATGCGCCCGTCCCGATTATCATCAATGGCGGAGAACCGCGCGCGGCCTTTGGTTTCAAATTCTTTCAAGGTAACTTCGCCGTCTTTGTCAGTGTCGAGATATTGGAAGCGTTTTTGCCATTCAGTGCTTTTCGCAATCTCTCTGAACGAAAGCTTGTGATCTGCGTTCGAATCCATATTGAAAAAGCGGGTGTTGCGTGCGGCTTGAAGCTCCACCAGAGAAACACTGCCATCCGTATTCCAGTCAAGGACCTTGAACCAGGTGCTTTCCGCAGCCTGTGCGGATTGGGCAGCGCCAGCGGTAACCACAGTACAGGCCAGCGTATATAGATGCTTTTTCAAATCCATGATGAGGTTCCCCCTTTATTGTTTCTTGCCGGATTAGGGCCCGGCACGAATCCTCAGCGTAAGTTCAAAAAGTAAAAGGGGGTTTAAGAAACAAGGTTAACAGGAATTAACCATATGCAAATTTTGCAAAATACGCATCTTTGATTTCCCTTCCGGGCATCGGCTCGGGTAAGCTGTCGGGACGGGCAAGAATTAGTAATGGGAATTCAAATCATGCCGTTCGTACATCGCGACGCGGAAGGAACCATCCTCGCTGTATACGAGGAAAAAATTGACGGGACGGAAGAGGTGCAAGCGAGCGATCCGGCTTTGGTCGCCTTTATCCAGAAGAATATTCCGTTGGCGGCCCAGCAGGATGAATGGGTTCAGTCCGATTTGGCCCTGTCCAGGGTCATGGAGGATTTGATTGATATTCTGATTGATAAGAAAATTATGATGTTCACCGACTTCCCTAAAGGCGCGCAAGAGAAACTGCTTGAGCGGCGTGGTTTTCGTAAAGAGGTCAGTTATGTCGAAAACCTGTTTGGAGATGATGAGCACGGGTTCGATGATGGTGATGGGTTGTTTTAAATACCTGCTCCCGATTTTCATAACGTTATTGCTTGCCGGAACACCGGCGACTTCTTTCGGCGCAATGGTTGATCTGGAACTGGTACTTGCTGTCGATGTATCCGGAAGTGTCGATGAGGATGAAGCCCGCCTTCAAAGGCAAGGTTATTTGCGAGCCATCACCCATGAGCAGGTAATCGCAGCCGTACAAAGCGGGCGACTTGGTCGGGTGGCCATGACCTATGTTGAATGGGCTGGCGATCACTTTCAGCATACATTGGTCGACTGGGCCATCGTCCATGATATGGATAGCGCTCAGGCATTTGCGGACAACATCGCCAACCACCCTTTACAAACAGAAATGTGGACGTCTATTTCCCAATCCATCAACTATGCGATTACCAGACTGGCAGCCAACCCACACAAAGGTGCGCGCAAGGTTATTGATTTGTCGGGGGATGGGGCAAACAATTCCGGCAGCGTGGTTGTCGCTGCCCGGGACCGTGCTGTCGCCAGAGGGATTACAGTGAACGGATTGCCAATTATAAACGGCAGGCTCAGCCCGTTCGGGATGCCTCAAATCGAGAATCTGGACAGGTATTACCGGGAATGTGTCATCGGCGGGCCGGGGGCGTTCATTATTGTCGCTAACGGTTTTGACGATTTTGCCCGAGCCATCCGGCGAAAACTCATACTGGAGATTGCCGGGGTGAATGTGGGGCCGTCACGCTCGCCGATGAGACTGCATCTTGCATCATCAATTCCCAAAATATGCTGGAGTGGCGAGATGCGACGCCAGGATTTCACGGATGATTATTAACACGGTTGCGAATTTATATTACTTGATTCGTAAATCCAACTGATGCTACATCGGAATATCCGGCCTGAAGGGTCGGTTACTCAAGTCCACAGGCAGTGAGTCTAAACGGTGTCTGTCCTAGTTTGTTTTTTGCAAAGGAGGACATCATGAAGTTTGGCTATTTCTGTAATCTCACCAACACCACCCACAAACCCTATACGCAGATCCTTGATGAGGTGCGTGATATCGCGGTTTATTGTGATACGTCCGGTTGGGATTCAATCTGGTTTACTGAACATCATCTCAATCACGAAGGCATGGATGCCTGCCCAAATCCGCTGATGATGAGTGCGGACATCGCCGCACGTACAAACGACATCCGAATTGGTCAGGCGGCAAATATCATCACCTTCTGGAACCCGCTTCGGGTTGCCGAAGATATCGCCATGCTTGATCACATGTCCGGCGGGCGGCTGGAGGTTGGGCTTGGCCGCGGCGTATATGGCCGCGAAGCCATCCATATGAACGTCGAGGCGGATTTGAAGGATCAGGCCCGGAACTTTCGGTTGTTTGATGAATCACTGACGATCATCAAAAAAGCCTGGACCAACGAATTGTTTGATCACAAGGGTGAGTTTTATACCTATCCGGAACCGGGCTTCACCTGGCAGCACGCCATGAGCCCGCCGACCGCCGAACTGGTCGATATGGAAACCAATGAATTGAAGAAAATCGGATTGGTTCCAAGACCATTGCAACAACCCCATCCACCGTTGTGGCAGGTCGTTGATGGGCATATGTCCATCGACTGGGCAGCCCGCAATGGTCTCAATACGATTATGTGGATTCCCACCGTTAAAGCGCTCAAACAACGCTTTGAAGTCTACCAGAAGGCCAAATCAGAAACTGAAGGCCGTGGTGTGCCGTTGGGTGAAGGCGTGTGTCTGGTCCGCGATATGTTTGTTGCCGATAGTATGGATGAGGCGGAAGAAATGGCAGGCGAGGGCATTCTCACGTATCTCCGCTGGATCGCCCATTGGCGCGGCCTTGGTAATCATATGGACCCCGGTGAGGAACTCCCCGAAACACCAGGAAAGCTTGATCTGTTGACCTATGACTTCCTGCATCCGCGCAACCTTTTGTTTGGCACGCCGGATTATGTGGCGGGTAAAATCGAAGAATTGCGCGATGAATTGAACCTGCAGAACCTTCAGGTCTGGTCTAACTTCCCAGGCGTGCCGCATGAAAACGTCATGAAAAGTGTTCGGATGTTCACCGAGCAGGTGATGCCGCGCTTTCAATCTGACGGTATGAAAATGGTGGGGTAGGACAATGTCGAATACTGGCGTAGCGGCTGGAGCGCCGCGCCTTCGTGACCATGTCCACGGTGGAACATACTTCAAGTGTGATGGCGAGGGCGATGCCGTGGTATTGATCCACGGCGTCGGCCTTGATCATACCATGTGGGAGGCACAGGTCGCGGGTCTGAAGGATCGGTTCCGGGTCATTACCTATGACATGCTGGGGCACGGCCGGAGTGCACATCCGCCAGATGATCGAGCACTCGGTGACTTTGTCCGTCAACTTCATCAATTGCTGATGAATTTAAATGTGGGGTGCGCGTCTATCGTCGGGTTTTCCATGGGCGGATTGGTGGCGCGAGAATTTGCTGCCACTCACTCTGAAATGACAAATAAACTCGCTCTGATGAATACAGTCTTTCGCCGCACCCCGGAGCAGCAGAAAGCGGTGATGGGGCGCTACGAACTGGCAAAATTGGGCGGCGTTCAGGAAGGAATTGAAGCCGCCGTGGCGCGTTGGTTTTCACCGAAATTCATTGATGCCAATCCGAATGTCATAAATCAGGTTGAAGCCCGCCTTCGCGACAATGACGCGGCGGGATACTTGAAAGCTTACCGGGTATTCGCGACCAACGAGGACACGGCTGAAAATCCGCTACCAATAACTTGCCCAACTTTGGTGATGACTGGTGAACTGGACAGTGGCTCCACGCCTGAAATGACCCGGGCATTGGCAGCTGCAATACCTGATGCAGAAGTTGAGGTGTTGGCAGGACTACGTCATATGGCAGCGCTTGAAGACCCGCCACAGGTAAATACACTGCTGCGAGAATTCTTGTGCGACCATGAAGAATAGAGAGAGCGATATGAAACGCTATCAGATGTATATCGACGGCGATTGGGTAGATGCAGAAAATGGGGCGACGTTCGAGAGTTTGAACCCATCAACGGCGAAGCCCTGGGCCTTGATGCCGGCGGCATCAGAAGCTGATGTGGACCGCGCTGTTCGCGCCGCTGATCGGGCATTGAGGGAGGGTGATTGGGCAGAGATGAGCGCAACGGCGCGTGGAAAAATGTTGTTCAGGCTTGCTGACCTTTTGGCCGGGCATGCTGAAGAACTCGGTTCTGTGGAAACACTGGATTCCGGGAAACTCGCCAAAGAAACGCAAAGTCAGGCCCTCTATATAGCTGACTACTATCGTTATTACGGTGGCCTTGCCGACAAGATCGAAGGCGCTACTTTGCCCATCGACAAGCCCGGCATGCATGTCTATACGCGGCGCGAGCCGATTGGTGTTGTCGCAGCTATCGTGCCCTGGAATGCCCAGATGTTCCTGACCGCGACCAAGCTTGGCCCGGCCTTGGCGGCCGGTAATACGGTGGTTCTGAAAGCATCCGAAGGCGGCCCGGCCCCTATGCTCGAATTCGCACGCCTGATCGAACAGGCCGGTTTTCCAAAAGGTGTAGTCAATATCATAACTGGCTTTGGTGAGCCCTGTGGCCGGGCTCTGACGTCTCACCCTCTGGTCGCACGAATTGCCTTCACTGGCGGGCCGGAAGCCGCCAAACATGTGGTTCGTAATTCTGCAGAGAACTTCGCTCATGTGACACTGGAACTGGGCGGAAAATCACCGATCATGGTATTTGAGGATGCCGATCTGGAAAGTGCGGTAAATGGCATCATTGCCGGAAATTTCGGCGCCAGCGGGCAGAGTTGCGTTGCTGGATCGCGGGTGCTGCTGCAAGCCAGCATTCATGATCAGGTGGTTGAACAGCTGATTGAACGTGCCCGCCATATCCGTATTGGTGACCCGTTGGATACGGGTACCCAGATGGGCCCGTTGGCGACAGAGGCACAGGTTCACCACATCGAAGCCGCAGTTGCCGAGACAATCGCGAACGGCGGAAAACTGGTTCACGGTGGTAAGCGCCCGGCGGATCTGGTGGGCTGGTACTATGAACCGACGATTATGGTTTGCAGCAATCCGGAAATGCCTACTGTACAGGATGAAATGTTTGGTCCTGTCATGAGTATCCTAAAGTTCGAAGATGAAGCTGAAGCCCTGCGTCTTGCCAATGACACCAGCTACGGCCTGGGGGCCGGAGTATTTACCCGCGATATTGCCCGTGCTATGCGGGTTTCGGAAGGGGTGCATTCGGGTATCGTCTGGGTTAATACGTACCGCGTGATTTCCCCGATAGCACCATTCGGTGGGTTTAAACGAAGTGGGTATGGGCGCGAAAGTGGCATGCAGGCGATTGAGGATTATACGCGCACCAAGTCGGTCTGGATCAACACCTCGGACGAGCCTATGGCCGATCCGTTTGTTATGCGTTAGAAGTCATTATGGTTGATCAAGCTTTATACAGAGATGCTCTCGGTCGGTTCGCCAGCGGTGTCACAGTCGTCACCGCACCAGTTAACGGTGGCGGCATTGCCGGATTGACGGCAAGCGCGTTTTCATCGTTATCTCTGGACCCACCATTGATTCTCGTTTGCGTTGGCGAGAAGTCTGCGTCCCGGGCTGCCTTTAATGCTTCCCCATATTTTGCAGTCCATATTCTGGCAGAAAACCAGGAAACGGCGGCTATGGCATTTGCGCGCTCCGGTGATGATAAGGCCAGCGGCATCCCCTGGACATCAAGCGAGCGTGGCACGCCAATGCTTGATGACTATCTGGTCGCACTTGAGTGTGAACGCACAGAAGAATTTCACGGTGGAGATCATGCGATTATTATCGGGCGGATTATTGATATCCGGATGAGTGATTGCGACCGCCCACCTATGACTTATTACCGGGGTCGTCTTAATCCGTTTTCGTTGACGGATGACCAGGGGAATTAGGTCGCTGGCCGATTACCCCCACTCCTCATCCAATGTTTCAGGCCGCGCCATAAGTACATTGTAAACATATCGGGGGTTTGGCCGATTTTCGTCCGTTAGAGGTATTGGACGCTCGGCGTCCGGGTGGGGCAGGTAAACATCGTATCCCAGCTCATTGACCAGTGAAAAAAGATCGTCGATGCTGGAGCCCAGCAACCCCAACCCACTTACGTTGACTTCCATAATCACGAAATCGACGCGTTTCTCGATAAATACGCTGCGGGCAGCTCCCAGGATCAAGATTTCGGCACCCTCGGTATCAATCTTGATCAGGCGTGCTCGATCAACTCCGTAACGTTCAAGCAATGTTCCCAGTGTCACAGATTGAACCGTGTCGGCACGGGGGTGGTCCCGGGTTAGCTGGTTTGCCGGGTGTTTGCCAGGGTCCCACAGGGCATGCCCTCCGTCGTTATCCGCGTTGAAATAGATTTGCGTCTTGCCATCCACAGAGCCAACGACAACCTGAATGGTTTCAATGTTCTCCAATGCGTTGATATTGATATGATTTTCAAGTTGTTTGTAATTTTCATCTATCGGCTCGACGGCGATGACTTTCCCACTATTGCCTACCGCTGCAGATGCAAGCAGCGTGAAATATCCGATATGGGCTCCAATATCCAGAAAGGTATTTCCGTCGCCAAGCACTCTCATCAGAAGAAGCTGAGTTTCCCTCTCATATGTTCCATTATTAGATAGCTGGTCGAGTATGCTTTGTTGGACTGGTGATGAGGCGTCGAAGAGCATTTTGATCTGGCGACCATTGAAGGATAGATTAACATTTACGTATTCCATTTACTGAGTCCCGAAAAATAAAATATACCGAAGAGGAGTGCAGAGGCATGTTCCAAATCATCCTCGGTGGTGGTTAACCTTCATTATCCAAACTGCGCCTGTGCAGCACTGTACAACAGACGGAGTGCAAGAAGTGAGAGAAGTGTTTTAAAACCAAGTCGGAAAATGTGTTCGGGCAACCTGACAAGTACGTGTTTACCGCACCAGGTTCCGGCAAAGCCGCAGACAAGAAGGCCTGCCAGTAGCGGAATATAGGGGCCGAAAGTAAACCCTAAAACGCCAAAAGTAATGATCTTGAGGCCATGCTGGATAACCATCAAGGCAGCATGGGTGGCGACGACCTGTTGGCGCTCATTGCAGGCAGCGCCGACAAAGGGGGCGACCAGTGGCCCGGTTGCGCCGACAAACATGGTCGCGAAAGTTGCAAACATACCGACGCCGAAAAAGGTTTTCTTGTCCGTGGCGCTCGCCTTGAACTTAGGTGCCCAGGTTGCATAGATAATAAAGCAACCTAGAACCGCCTGCAGGATTGCGGTCGGCAAGGCGATCACCACCTGTGCGCCGAGCGCCGCACCTAATGCGGTGCCAATCAGAAATGCCGGGATGATCGGGGTTAAGATGTTCCGCATCATTAATGCGGCGCGTCCCAGATTGGAACCGACCTGAACAACACCGTGAACCGGAATCAGGACAGTTGGCGGCAGAATCAAAGCCATCGTCGCCAGCATCAAAACCCCGCCGCCCATACCCATGGCGGCGGTGAGAAAACTGGCAAGGAACGAGACTCCGCAGAGCAACATGAAGTCGAACAGTTGGAGCCCGGCCTCGCCGATTAGCAAATCTACGAAAGCGTCCAAATTACTCTACCCGGACGAGAGTGAATTCTACTCCGCCGCCTCTCTGTAACTGTCGATATCAGGGCAACTGCAAACCAGATTGCGGTCGCCATGAACATTATCAACACGCCCAACCGGTGGCCAGTATTTGTCCTCTCTGAGGCCCGGCAGCGGGAAGTAGGCCTGTTCCTTGGTGTAGGGATGCGGCCAGTCGCCGTTCAGTAACAGATGATGGGTATGCGGCGCATTGCTGAGAAGGTTGTTCTCGGAATCTGCCTTTCCATCCTCTATTTCTTTGATTTCGGCCCGAATGGCTATCATCGCATCGCAGAAGCGATCCAATTCCCGTTTGGTTTCGGATTCGGTCGGCTCAATCATCAACGTATCGACAACCGGGAACGACATGGTTGGCGAATGGAAGCCATAATCGACCAGACGCTTCGCCACATCATCGACGCTAACGCCGCAGGATTCTTTAACAGGGCGCAGATCAACGATGCACTCGTGTGCAACGCGACCGTTTTTGCCTGTATAGAGAACCGGAAAATGAGGGTTAAGGCGGTGGGCGATGTAGTTGGCATTTAGGATGGCAACCTGAGTCGCACGCTTCAGGCCTTCGCCGCCCATCATGAACATATATGACCAGGAAATGGGCAAAATGCTGGCCGAACCCCAAGGGGCGGAGGTGACAGCACCAATGGTTTCACCGCCTCGCGCAGCTGGATTAACGCCTTCCGTTTGCGAATGGTCAGGCAGGTAGGGTGCGAGGTGAGCACCAACGCCAATCGGACCGACACCCGGCCCACCGCCGCCATGCGGGATGCAGAAGGTTTTGTGAAGGTTCATATGCGACACGTCAGGCCCGAAGGTGCCCGGACGGCAAAGCCCAATCATCGCATTCAGGTTGGCCCCGTCCATATAGACCTGGCCGCCGTTGTCATGAATGATCTCGCAAATCTCAATAATCGCTTCTTCAAAAACGCCGTGAGTTGAAGGATAGGTGATCATCAATGCGGCCAGATTTTCCGAATGCTCGACCGCTTTGGCACGCAAGTCTTCGACATCGACATTGCCGTTATCATCACATTCCGTGACGATAATTCGCATACCCGCTAGAGCCGCACTCGCCGGGTTTGTCCCGTGTGCACTTGCCGGAATCAGGCAGACATTGCGATGCCCTTCGCCTCGACTTTCGTGATACTTGGCGATTGTCAGAAGGCCCGCGTATTCGCCCTGTGATCCGGCATTAGGCTGAAGCGATACCGCGTCGAACCCAGTTGCTTCGCAAAGCATGGTTTCGAGTTCTTCAAAAAGCTGCTGGTAACCCTGGGTCTGGTCCAGGGGCGCGAACGGGTGAATGGCCCCGAATTGTCGCCATGTAACCGGAATCATTTCAGTCGTTGCGTTCAGTTTCATGGTGCATGACCCCAAGGCGATCATCGAGCGATCAAGGGCAATGTCCTTGGCAGCCAGCCATCTGAGATAGCGCAACATTTCGGTTTCTGAGTGATAAAGATGGAATACTGGATGATCGAGGTAACTGCTGCTCCGCTGTAAAGGTGCAGGGATGCATTCTTCGATCTGGCTGTCCATTTCCTCGATATCGAGTTCCTGATCAGCATGGGTTGCGAAGACATTCCAAAGCGCTGTCAGGTTGTGGCGCCGTGTTGTTTCATCAAACGAGATACCCAGATGATCGCCATCAACGACACGCAGGTTAATGCGGGATTCGCGGGCGCGAGCCGCTATACGGTTGGCTTGCCCCGGCACATGTACGGTGATGGTGTCAAAATAGGCTTCATTGACGACTTTAAAGCCAAGTTGGCCCAATCCTTCAGCAAATATCTGTGTCATGCGGTGGACTTTGCCAGCGATGCGCTTCAGGCCATCGGGGCCATGATAAGCGGCGTAAAGGCCGGCGATGACGGCGAGCAGAACCTGAGCTGTGCAAATATTCGACGTAGCCTTATCGCGGCGAATATGCTGCTCGCGGGTTTGCAGTGCCATGCGAAGCGCCGTTTTCCCTTCCGAATCGATGGATACACCAATGATTCGACCGGGCGTTGATCGTTTGTGTTTGTCCTTGGTTGCAAAAAATGCAGCATGTGGGCCACCGTATCCCATAGGAACACCAAAGCGTTGCGAATTGCCAACAACGATATCGGCACCCATTTCTCCAGGTGGTGTGAGCAGGCAAAGTGCCAGCAAGTCAGACGCGACAGTGGCCATAGCGCCTTTGGCCTGTGCTTTCTCAATGGTTCCCTTGATGTCGCGGACAACGCCGCTGGAACCGGGGTATTGCAATAGAATACCAAAGCAGTCGTGCTCATCAATGTCGCTTGCTGTGTCGCCGATTATCAATTCGAAACCTAACGATTTGGCGCGCGTTTTCAGCACATCAATGGTTTGCGGATGGGTGTCTGCATCGACCAGGAACAAATTGCTTTTGGATTTTGAGACGCGTTTAGCCATGGCCATGGCTTCGGCGGCAGCGGTACCTTCATCAAGCAGGGACGAGTTTGCCAGTTCCATACCCGTCAGGTCGCAAACCATTTGCTGGAAGTTCAGCAGGGCTTCCATCCGGCCCTGACTGACTTCCGCCTGATACGGCGTGTAAGCGGTATACCAGCCGGGGTTTTCGAGCACATTTCTGAGGATCACGCTGGGTAATTTGGTGCCGTAATACCCCATGCCAATCATCGAAATATAGACTTTGTTACGATCTGCCATTTTGCGGAGATACGACAGGGTGCCGCGCTCGGTCTTGTTCTGACCAATCTTTAAGGGCTCATCTGAGCGAATGCTGGCCGGAATCGTGGCGTCGATCAGAGCGTCCAGATTATCAAAACCAAGTTCGCCCAGCATTTGCTGGATTTGAACGTCACCCGGTCCAATATGGCGGCGGATGAATTCGTCTCGTTGTTCGAGCTCGCTTAAAGATGGGGTTGTCATTAGCCAAGGGCCTCCACGTGAGATTTATATGCGGCTTCATCCATCAGACCATCCAGTTCACTGGCATCTGACAATTTAACTTTAAAAATCCAGCCGTCGCTCATGGGGTCGGTGTTGAGCTTCGTTGGTTCGTCTTCAAGATCACCATTGATTTCGACCACTTCGCCAGAAACCGGCGCATAAAGCTCACTTGCCGCTTTGACGGACTCGATAACACCACATTCGTCACCGGCTGCGATTTCGCTGCCAGCTTCCGGTGCTTCTACATAAACAACGTCACCCAGTTGTTGTTGCGCGTAATCAGTGACGCCAACAGTGGCAACATCGCCATCAACGCTGATCCATTCGTGATCTTCTGAATATTTAATGCTCATTTTACGTGATCTCCCCTTATTAACTGTTGTGATAATTATGTGGAACGATAGGCATTTTGGCTGTTCGGGCGGGCAATATTTTGCCACGAACCGAAAGGCCGATTTCTGTATCGGGTGCTGCCTTTGCAATTGGCACGTAGCCGATTGCTACCGGATGACCCGCCGTCGGGCCGAACCCGCCACTGGTGATGGTGCCGATAACATTGCCGTCGCTATCGGTAATTTCAGTGCCCGCACGTGCCGGTGCGCGCCCTTCTGGTACAATCCCGACCCGCTTTCTGGTCGGTTTATCTGCAATTTGCTGAACGATAATATCCGCCCCTGGGAACCCTTTTTCTTCCCGCCGGCGTTTGCCAACAACCCATGTCAGGCCAGCTTCGATGGGAGTTGTCGTCTCGTCAATGTCATTACCATAGAGGCAGAGCCCGGCTTCCAGACGGAGCGAGTCACGGGCGCCAAGACCGCAGGCCTCAACCTCTTCTTCGCCCAGTAAAAGCCGCGTGATACTTTCGGCGTCTTCTGCCGGGATTGAAATTTCGTAACCATCTTCACCGGTATAGCCTGAGCGTGAAATCAAACATTCTACGTCGCCACAGTGCAAGGTTTCCAAAGTCATGAAGCTCATGTGGCGCACAGCGGGAATGAAACGCGCCAGAACGTCAGCTGCGGCGGGTCCCTGAAGGGCGATCAGGGCACGGTCTTCAATTACTTCAAGCGTCGCGCGGTCACCGATGCCAGCTTTGATGTGGGCGATGTCACGTTCCTTGCAGGCCGCATTAACGACCAGAAACAGATGATCAGAACATTTTGAAACCATCAAATCATCAATGATCCCGCCTTCATCATTGGTCAGCAGTGTATAACGGATGCCATCGGCGGCAAGGCCAGCGATATCGCCCGGAACCAGGGTTTCGAGTGCTTCAATTGCATGAGCACCTTTCAAAAAGGCCTGCCCCATGTGCGAAACATCAAACAACCCGGCACGTTGGCGAGTTTGTTCGTGTTCTTTAAGAACGCCAAGCGGGTAACTAACTGGCATGTCGTATCCGGCGAACGGTACCATTTTGGCACCAAGTTCTCGATGCAGAGCATCAAGCGGTGTGGTTTGTAAAGTTTCTTCAGGATTGGTCGGATCGTTCATTGAGACTCTCCTCGGGCAACAGGTTAAAGACGCCATTCCGATCATGCCGACTCTTTCGAGTCGCCAACCCTGATCGAAGGGCACCCCCTCTGTCGTGGAACCTGAAAGATTCACTGAGTATGCCCGCTTATGGCAGTCAGCTTACATCTTCGGTGGAGTGGTACGCTGAATTTGCGTGCCACTCACTTTCCAGAGTCTCATCCCGTTGCGGTCCGGATGCCTGAGAGTTTCCGGGGCGGTTGCTCCTTCGGCGTCGGTTTACTCTTGTATAATAAGAGTACCCGAACTCTCCCACAACGGTCATCTGAGTGTATGCAGATTTATTGTCTGCAGAGTACAGATTTCTTGAACACACTATCTCACGACTGATGGAAGTGGTCAACCAAAGCTGCCAAGTCAGATGTTTCTAAAATTTTTCTGAATAACGGGAACGCTCAAGCTTGGGCGTCTGCCTTGATCATGTCGGCGGCTTTTTCTGCAATCATGATGGTTGGTGCGTTGGTATTGCCGGATACCAGACGCGGCATGACCGAAGCGTCAACGACCCGTAAACCTTGAATTCCATGTACCCTGAGACGCGGATCAACAACGGCGCCGACACTCTGGTCTGTTCCCATCGAACATGTGCTAACCGGATGATACAGCGTCGCCCCAGTGCTCAGCGCATGTTCCAACAACCCTTCGTCATCAGCACAGTCGGGACCGGGCACCATTTCGACCTCTTTGAATTGGGACATTACATCAGTGTTCATGAGGTCCCTGGCAATCCGCATCGCCGCAACATGTATTTCCCGGTCCATAGGGTTGCTAAGAAAATTCGGCCGAATTTTTGGTGAAGCAAAGGGGTCCGCAGATCCGATATGAATGGTTCCCCGGCTTTCCGGGCGAAGTTGGCAGGGGCCAATGGTCAGTCCTGGGAATTTGTCGAATATACGTTTCTTCGGATCAGCAAAACTTGCGTTGGCAATGTGGTATTGGATATCCGGCGTCTCGAGTCCGTCGCGGGAACGCACGAAGCCGGCTACAATGCCGGCCGACATGGTCAACGCGCCTTTGCGAGTGAGCGCGAACTTCAAAGCTTCGCCAATCATCTGAAGTCCACGGGTCTTTTGATTGAGGGACGTTGCGTTTTTTACACGCCATTGCAGGCGAGAGATATAATGATCCTGAAAATTTTCCCCAACCCCGCCGAGATTATGAACAGGCTCAATTCCCATTGATTTCAGTAAATCCACCTGCCCGATACCCGACAGTTCCAGAATTTGGGGGGATTGAATGGCGCCAGCAGAGAGAATGACCTCCCGCCCGGTACGGATTTCATGGATTTTTCCGCGTGACTGGTATTTAACGCCGATGGCCTTCGTACCCTCAAAAATAATACCGGTGGTATGAGCATGTGATTCGACGCGCAAATTAGAACGTTTGAGAGCGGGATTGAGAAACGCAGCTTTGGTGCTATGTCGGCAGCCGTTTTTCTGGGTTAATTGGAAATACCCAAACCCTTCCTGGGACGCGCCGTTGTAGTCCGGGTTGGCTGGGTATCCGATTTCCTCGCCAGCCTGAATGATAGAATCAAGCACTCCATACTTTTCAGTAACATCTGCAACATTCAAAGCGCCGCCGCTGCCATGAAACTCGTCAGCGCCGGATTCGCGGTTTTCTGACTTCCTGAAGTAGGGGAGGACATCATCATAAGCCCAGCCCGTATTTCCCAACTGAGCCCAACCGTCGTAGTCACGCCTGTTGCCACGTACATAGACCATGCCGTTGATGGAACTGGACCCGCCGAGCACTTTCCCGCGCGGAACGGGGATCGGACGATTGTGGGTCATCGCCTCTGGTTCCGTATCAAACAGCCAGTTTATGTCCGGATTAATCATGGTTTTGATATAGCCGACCGGCACGTGAATCCACGGATTGGAATCATCTCCGCCAGCTTCCAACAGCAGGACGCTAGTTTTCGGGTCTTCACTCAGCCTGTTGGCGAGAACGCAGCCAGCGGAACCGGCACCAACGATAATATAGTCATACGTGGCCATATTGATTAGCGCGCGATCTGTTTGCGGCGTTGGCGATTAAGTTCAAGTTGCTCACGAGTCAGTTTGAAGCCGCTGTATATGATGTAACTTCTTCCAGTAATGTCCGGCTTCAGCGGCAGGTTCAAAATAATTCTGTCGCTGCTGATGCCAATGCCGGTACGGTTCCCGGCAAAACTTGCCGCGATTTTAAATTCTTCGCGATAGAGAATTTTCTGATTTAAGTCCGTAACACTGATGAAATAGGGAAATTCTGCTTTCTGGTTTTTGTTTGCGGGGCCGCGTTGGGCAAGAAAGTCCATTGCTATATCAACTTCCATGTTGCCGATTTTCGTTTTTTTGTTGCGCCGGGTTTCGCACCCCAATCGCATGTTGTCGATCGACCCTTCAAAATCCACATCTATCAGATCGCGCCCTGCGCCCGGTTTGTACGTAACAAAACTGGAGGCGTCGGCTAGAATTCGATAATCCGGGCAGGCCAGAATTTCAGGTTTTGTGAAATAGTCCGTGACACGAGATGCTTGTTCACACCCAGTGAGAACGAGCGCTACAACGATGCCGGTTGCAGCCGAGAGAAGGTCCCGGCGAGAGAAGGAGAAATGAGCTTTCACAGTTTCGAATGTGTCCCATCACAAAGCGGTTGATTGTTTGACCTTTTACATCCGCAGAAAAAAACCTGCTTTGTCATGTCCGCTTCATAGCGCACTGGCGAGAAATCGGTCCCTGAATGCGAGCCGTCACAAAATGGCTGCTTTTCGCTTTTTCCGCAAGAACACCAAAAATATTTCCTGCCCTCCACGACATTCACAGCATATGGCGATGTTTGGGCGGTAATTGGTTCATCCATAATGAACAATCCCTCGTTTCGCCCGAATTCGGACGGTATTTTTCTACAGCGCGACTTTAGGCGAAGGTTCTCCCAGCGGCAAGGGGGGAGCCGCCCACATTCCCGTCATGGGTTGTTTTTCCGCTCTGTCCCGTGGGTAACAAGTTCAATCAGGGTTTGCGCAAGTTTTGCCAGCGCTCTGGATCGTCCCCAGGGGTTGTCGATATCCTTAGCAATGCTGATGCCGCTCTCAAACGCATCCCAGGCAGCGGGCATATCGCGTGATTGCACATTCTCCCCAGCCAATTCGGAATACATCCAGACGCGGGTCAGACGGCTTTTGATGTCGTCACTGGCTTTTTTGGCAAGCAATTTCGTTTTATTCGAACCTTCCTGATCACCCCCATGGTGTTGGGCAGTGCTGATCGTCCATAAGGTATGGGCGCGAAGGCGGCTGTCATCAATCCCATCGGCAACTTCAGCAGCGCGATTAAATCGAGACCAGTTTTCTGTGTTGGTGCTGTTGGTGTCTAGGCTACCGACTTTTGCCATCGACAATGCTATGCGGCTGATGGCAAAAGAGCGGGCGTAAGGAAGGGTTATCTTGTCGACTGCCGCCAGTGCCATATCCAATGTTGCTTCCGAAGCTTCGAAGTTTTTGCGCCCTGCTTGCGATAATGCGATGCGTCCAAGGACAACAGCCCGATAGCGCACGGCATCAATTGTGTCAGCCGTCGCCAATGCTGCCGCCGCATCGCCAGAGCGCGCTTGCGCTTCGGCCATGGAAATCAACACTGATGTGCGCTCGGAAGGTGTCTCGATATCGCCCAGCATATTCAATGCCAAATCAGGATGTTCGGTTTCGGCAAGGGCAGCTGCAACGTAGCGTAATGCCATCGGGCGTTCCTGATCGCTGGTTTTGGTCCGTGCCCGCGTTTCCGCTTCGGCCAGATATTCGGCGGCGCCCTCAGTGTTTCCGGATTTCATTAGAATGACAGCAATACGAGCATCAAGTGATATCCGTTTGGTCTCTGATTTGATCTGATCAAGCACCCCGGCGAGTTGCTCTATATTCTGCCCGGCATCTTTGTGGTCACCCCGTCGAACCTGGATTTCCGCAATTGCCACCAGAGCTTCGGCACGTTTTTCAACGTCCGGGATGATACGTGCGGCTTCACGGGCGTCGTCGGCAAAACCTGCAGCCGCCTGGCCTTCAGCGATATCGCGAAGGGCGACCATGATCAGGCGGGGATCATGCATACGAGATGCGGTCTGCATGGCGGCCTCAGTAAGGCCAGCGCGAGACTGTGCAACCAGAATTTCCCCGAGCGCCCAGTCACGTAACTCTGGCTTGAACACGGCTTTAACATTTTCAGACGCGGCGCTCAGAAGGCAGCGAACGGTTGGTTGCATGAAACAATCTTTCGAATCCCGGGTGGGATCGGCGCGTTCGTCGTCATTTTTCTTTATCAGATCGCGGGTTGCTGGATGTGCCAAAAGGGCTGCGCGGGCATTTTTTTTGCCGGCACTGCGGGCAGAATCGAGGCGTTTTAGTAGTTTGTGAACCTGCTGGGTATTGAGCAACAGGTCCCATAGCTGGCGGGTTACCTTGCCATCAACTTCGAGGCCCGCCCCTTCTTGATACACACGGATTGCGGCCCTGGTTTCCTCATTTAAGTGCCCGTCGATGCCGCCCAGATAAAACCCCAGATCCCTGAGTGCTTTCTGGATGCCAAGGACGGCGTTGCCGGATTTTCGAAATTTGTCCGGGTCTCGGGCAGGGGTGACTTCATCAATACCCTCAGTTGGGCGCGCAGCCAGTTCGACACCCGATGCCGTGGAAGGGGAAACCCCAATAAAAGCGGCGACGGACAAGGTTAGTAAAACAGACGATTTTATTAGCCGTTGAATCATGGTTCCCGATTCTGCGCCTGTTCGTTGGATGGGGCAAGTCTCTCGCAACCACCCTCCTTGTTAGTTAGGCTTCTGTCACCTAAAACCGACTTTCATAAACTGCACGATGAATAGGGCAATTCGATGGCCGTTTATACGGAAATCAACGATGAAGACTTAATAGGCTTTGTCGCCGGGTACGAAATCGGCGAAGTGCTGTCGTGCAAGGGGATCGCGGAAGGCGTCGAAAATTCGAACTTTCTTCTCACTACGTCTCGTGGCCCCTATATTCTGACACTTTATGAAAAACGTGTGAATCCCGATGATTTGCCGTTTTTTCTGAACCTGATGACCCATTTGGCAGAGGCGGGGGTTCCCTGCCCTGAGACCGTGCGTGACCGCAAGAATACCCAGCTTCGCACATTATCCGGGCGACCCGCCGCGATTATCAGCTTCCTGCCTGGCATGTGGCCAAGGCGAATCACGCCAGAGCATTGCGCCGAACTTGGGCGGGCGCTGGCTGATTTCCATATCGCGGGACAGGATTTCGAAATGGTCCGGAAAAATGCGCTGTCTGTTCAGGGCTGGCGGCCATTGTTCGACGCATCTCTGCCTCGCGTCGAAGAAGTGCTTCCGGGTATGGGCGAGCGACTTGGTGATGAATTGACGTTTCTTGAGAGAAATTGGTCAGATAATTTGCCGATGGGGGTCATCCATGCTGATCTTTTCCCGGATAATGTATTTTTCCGCTCATCCCATCTCTCCGGCATTATCGATTTCTACTTCGCCTGCACGGATGCCTTTGCCTACGATTTGGCAATCTGCTTGAATGCATGGTGTTTCGAGCCGGACGGCAGCTTTAACATCACCAAAGCCAAACGTCTGTTGACCCAATACCGGCGTGTTCGCGATTTTTCCGAAGAAGAGATGGAAGCTTTGCCGCTGTTGGCAAGGGGTGCCGCTATGAGGTTCCTGCTGACCCGGCTGTATGACTGGTTGCATACGCCAGAGGGGGCCATGGTGACCCGCAAAGACCCGCTGGAATACTGGAACAAATTGCGCTTTCATGCTGGTGTCAAAGGCCCTGAGGCTTATGGATTGGACTAACAGGAGAAACTATGCCTGCCGACAACAATAAAGACATTAGTACAGTTGAAATATTTACCGACGGGGCGTGTTCTGGGAACCCCGGCCCGGGAGGCTGGGGGCTGGTGCTGCGTTGGCGAGGGACAGAGAAGGAACTGTTTGGGGGTGAGCCCCAAACCACCAATAACCAGATGGAATTAATGGCGGCAATTCAGGGGATAGAGTCCCTAAAACGACCCAGTAAAGTGGATTTGTATACGGATAGCACATACGTTCGTGATGGGATCACCAAATGGATTCATGGCTGGAAACGTAACGGCTGGCGAACATCAGCGAAGAAACCGGTCAAGAACGAAGACTTATGGAAACGTCTAGATGGTGCCCTGGCTGGGCACGATGTTTCCTGGCATTGGGTAAAAGGTCATGCCGGGCACCCGGAAAATGAACGTGCTGACGAATTGGCCCGCCGCGGCATCCCGACCGTATAACGGGTCGGGATGAAGCTTACATAAGGCCCAGTCCCCAACGCATTTGACTAAGCACTTCGCGTGGGTCTTTCTGTTTCGGTGCGAATTCCGGTGTTGTCAGAGTGCGATTTTGCGGATCACCCCAACGGTCACAAATGAGGGTTTGTCCGGGGAACCAGGCGCGGGCGGCAGGGCGGCGAAATAAATTAAACATAGATGTACCTCATGCGTTGGCCCGAAAGAGTTGGGCTGTTTTGTTGATGATGTGAGCATATCCATGATTTCTTATGGCGACAAACGATCCTTTTTCATGCTATACATGAGGAAATACTCATGTATAAATTTTTGCGAAGGATCTAACCTTGGCGCATCTCCCACCGATTTCCGCTCTCCGCGCCCTTGAGGCAGCAGCACGGCATTTGAGTTTCACCAAGGCGGCGGATGAGTTGAACGTCACGCAAAGTGCCGTTAGTCACCAGATTAAACATCTGGAAGAGCTATGGGATTTGAAGCTGTTTCAACGCCTGACCCGCCGCCTTGAACTGACCACGTCAGGCAAGGCGCTGGCACCTGTTATTCAGGATTTTTTCCACAAGCTAGAAGGGACACTTGATGAGCTGAAATCCGATGATGGGCATTCAATTCTTCGAATTCAGATGATGCCGTCGGTTGCCGCGAAATGGGTGGTTCCGCGCCTTCAGGGGTTTCGCGACCGTCACCCGGATATCGATGTCTGGATATCGACCCTCGACCCTACGGAAGGCAGGTTCGAGTTTCGACAACTGGATGCGGCCCTGCATCTTGGGACAGGTGAATATCCGAATTTGACGTCATGGCCAGCTATGCGAGAATATGTTTTCCCGGTTGCCAGACCACGGTTTTTGGAAGAGCGGGGAATACCTCAATCCCCAGCGGACCTTTGCCAATACCCGTTGCTGCTGAGAACCGGAAGCATCGGTGCGCCGCAGTGGGAATATTGGTTTGATCAGGTTGGCGTTGACCGATCCATTTATGAGCCTGCCCTGCATGAGGGCACGCGCTTTCCCGATTCAAATATGGCGCTTCAGGCGGCATTTGATGGGCAGGGGATTGCCCTCGCGAGAAGTGCGCCGGTATGGGATGATGTCCAGTCCGGTCGACTGGTGAGGTTGTTTAATGTGAGTTGCCCATTTCCGCTTGGCATCTATTTCGTTTGCCCGACCGAACGTGCGGAAACGCCGGTGGTAATTGCATTTCGTGAATGGTTGATGGAGGAGGCTGCAATTTCGCAGGCCGAGTTTGACGCGGCGGAAACGACACCTGTGGGCTCATTGACAGATTAACAAAAAAAACGGGGCTAACCTTTCGGTTGCCCCGTCTTAATATAAGTTTGAGTTAGCTTTGCCTAGCTGAGCACGCCCATAATTGCTTCAGCGCTTGAAACGTCGAATGCGCCCGGGCCTTCGACGTGAATGGATGAGACAACACCATCGTCAACGATCATTGCGAACCGCTGGCAACGCATGCCCATGCCGCGTTCTATGAGATCAAGTTCCAGCCCGGCAGCAGTGGAAAATTTGGCACTGCCGTCCGCCAGCATCAGAACTTTGTCACCAGCACCCTGGTCATTGCCCCAGGCCCCCATGACGAAAGCATCATTGACCGACAGACAGGCAATGGTATCGACGCCTTTGGCTTTGATGGCGTCAGCGTTGGCGATGTAGCCTGGCAGGTGTTTAGCGGAGCATGTCGGCGTAAAAGCGCCAGGAAGCCCGAAAACGACGACTTTCTTGCCTTTAAAAATATCATCTACGGAAATCGGGCTCGGCCCGTCGTCAGTCATGGTTGTCAGATCAACTTGTGGGACTGCGTCCCCAGCACTAATGGTCATGTTATTCCCCCTCGGGTATGTTGCTTAATACGTTATCGAATTCATTGCTACCTCAACAGATAGTCAGTTTCAGCAAAGTTTCCACCCTGAATTTTTAGCTAATTTACCGCCCTACATCACCGTGCCGATTTGCCAGGGGACGAATTCGTGATCGCCATATCCCAAGGCTTCTGATTTGCTGGCTGTTCCACTTGCAACATCAAGCCATAGATCGAAGATTTCACGGCCCATTTCCTCAACGGTTTTGTCGCCATCAACTATGGTGCCACAATTGATATCCATGTCTTCTTCAAGACGGCTATACATAGCGGAATTGGTCGCTAGTTTTACGCTTGGGGCTGGTTTGAAGCCAAACGCGGACCCGCGTCCGGTGGAAAAGCAAACCAGATTGGCACCCGATGCAACTTCGCCTGTTATAGACGCCGGGTCGTATCCAGGGCTGTCCATGAAGACAAATCCTTTTGCCGTAACGGGTTCGGCGTATTTGTAGACGCCGTTCAGGTTCGTCGTGCCACCCTTGGACGCTGCGCCCAGGGATTTTTCAAGAATTGTTGTCAGCCCGCCAGCCTTGTTCCCCGGTGTCGGATTGTTATCCATAACGCCGCCATGTCGTGCGGTGTAATCCTCCCACCAGCGAATGCGTTCGATCAGTTTCTCGCCAACTTCAACGCTGGCCGCGCGCCGGGTCAGGAGATGCTCCGCGCCATAAATTTCCGGCGTTTCCGCCAAGATAGCCGAGCCGCCATGGCGAACCAATAAATCAACGGCGGCGCCCATTGCAGGGTTCGCTGTTATGCCTGAATAGCCGTCTGATCCGCCGCATTGCAAGGCAACACACAACTCGCTCGCCGGGACCTGCTCGCGGGTACTATCGTTGACGATGGGCAGAATTTCTTCAATTCGTCGCACACCTTCTTCGATGGTTTTGCGTGTGCCGCCGGTCTCCTGCATGACCAGCGACAGAAAAGTTTTCCCTTCTTCCAGCCCGAATGTTTCTTTGAACATCGAAATCTGAAAGACTTCACATCCCAGACCAACCATAACGACGGCACCGAAATTCGGATGACCGGTGAAACCGTGAAGGACACGTTGCAGGTTGGCAAATCCTTCATCGTTCGGGTCCATGCAGCACCCGGTTCCGTGTGCAAAGGCGACAACGCCGTCTACATTGGGGTATTGATCCAGGATGTCGCTTCGATTGATTTTCTCGGCGATCTGTTTGACGACAGTCGCTGAACAATTGACGCTCGACATAATGCCGATGAAATTACGTGTCCCGATGCGCCCATTGGCACGACGGTAACCCATAAATGTCGCCTGCTCCGAATTATCGACGAAATCTGTCGGTGTTGCGTCTGTGCCGTAAGCGTAATCACGCGCAAACCCTTTAAAGGCACAGTTATGGGTATGAATATGGTCGCCGGGGGCGATGTCTTCTGAGGCAAACCCGATAATCTGATTGAATTTACGAACCGGATCGCCGATAGCAATTGGGGCGGTTGCCATTTTGTGTCCGGCAGGAATTTTTATGGCGGATATAATTCCTCCATCGCCACAGGCCTCACCCGGCTCTACGGTTTGTAGGGCTACGATAACGTTGTCGTTGGCGTCAAGTCGAATGGTTTTCGGTTGTCCGGCGGTCATGGTCCCTCACGTATGTGATTTGGTGTTGGGGATATTAGTCGCCGTTAGTTTTGACGTTTTGGTTGGCTGCGCGCAAGGCCGGATATGTTGCCAATTCACCATTCATACTTTTTTGGACAAGGCCCTGGCAAATTTCATGGCCCGCTTCCTTGCCAAAATGATCCATCAACATCGCTATCCCGATACTTGACGCCATTAGTCCGACGGACCTTGGGTCGAGGCCGTCATTTAGCAATCCCATGATTGCGGTTTGAAGGGCGACAGAGGCTTTTTGTCCATCTTCGAAGTTTGCTTTTTCCATTGGACTATTTCCTAACAATTCGCATTCCACAGGATGATGAATTTCCTTGTGATCGACATCATAGTCACAATCAGCCAGATTATACATAAAGCTGAATACTAGGGACGTATGTAAACGGCTGTTAGCAACCGGGAACATGGTAAAGATTTTCCGGCCTGGTTTGTGTGTCAAAATGTTTCAGTTTGTGAATTTAATTGACCAGTTCAATTCGTAGAAACATTGCTCGCTTTTGCATTTTTGCTGGATTGAGCTTCGCTGATTGCTTTCAGAATGGCTTCGGTATTAAGCAGTTCCGGAAGTATGATGCCATCTGGAGCATTCGGACCGTAAACCGCATTAAACGGTATGCCGTAACGCCCAAAACTGGCGAGATAATTGGCAATGTCATCGCTGGGCAAGGTCCAGTCGGCCTGCAGGGTATCGATATCACCGCTCTGTAAAATTGAATTTATGGGATCTCTGCCTAGAACCAGACTTTTGTTGACCTGACACGTAATACACCAGTCAGCGGTGACATCAACGAGTACCGTCCGCCCGGCAGCGACCATGCGCCCAATTTCCACTCTGTTGAAAGATTGCCATTTGATGCCGGCTGATTCCTGCTCAGATACGACCGTTTCCTGAGAACTCGGGTTCGCTGGAAATAATAGAGCAGCGAGGGCCAGGATGGTTGCCAATGCCGTTGTTTTTGCGCGGTTGCGCGGCGTGCGATGACCCGCAAAAAGCGTGATGATCATTGCTACCATTAAGCCGCCGATGATCAGGGCGCTTTGCAAGCCGGATGTGGTTGTAATTACCGATAACAACCAGGCGGCAGTGGCCATTAGCGCCAGTCCAAGAACTTGCTTCAGGCGGATCATCCAGGGGCCCGGTTTTGGCAGGCGAGTGGCTAAAGTCGGGAACAGGGCAACACATAGATAAGGCAATGCTAACCCAATACCGAGAGCCGCGAAAACGGCGAATATTTGTTCGGGCCCGCGGGCCAGTGCGAAACCGACGGCAGTACCCAGAAACGGTGCGGAACAGGGAGTTGCCAGCAATGTTGCGAAGGCGCCTTGGATAAAATGCCCGCCGAGGCCGTGGGTATGGGTTGAGTGCTCACCAAGGTCCGCGATCAGGCGTGGCAATGGCATTTCAAAGAAGCCCCAGAGATTACACGCGAACAATACGACAACCACAGTCATTGCGATCAGAAACCAGGGTTGTTGAAATTGAATGCCCCAACCGATCACACTGCCACTTGCTTTCAGCGCAACCAGAGCGGCGGCAAGAACCATGAATGAAAACAAAATGCCGGTGGCCGAAGCAATAAAGCTCATCCGAACTGCACGAGTATCCCCGCCTCCATGACCGACGGCACCAATTAGTTTGATCGATAAAACCGGCAGGACACAAGGCATCAGGTTTAGGATAAGCCCACCCAGAAGTGCCAGTGCAAGAATTGTAATAAGAGAAGCGTCAGATGTTGAAGGGGCTGGAGGGGCGGAATTGGCGCGGCTATTTAAGGAAACCTTGAGAGCCTTTTCAGCACTTCGTCCACCATCGGTCAATGTGAACGTATAGTCACGCCCGGCGATGGTTTTACCGATGTTGTCGTCAAGATACTCTACCCCATCAATTTTAACATCCAGGATGGCCTGCAATTTATCTTTGCTGAGCGTAATCTGGGGTTTTGCAAAGGCTAAGCCCGGCGCGCCTTCAACAAAGATGTCGGGGCTCTCAAATGGCGTAGATGCCAATGCTGTTACACGTAACCCCGTCCAGACGTCAGAGCTTTCGGCAACGGCGTTTGTAATTTCGAGACCATGCGCCCGCCCGTCACCGGGAACCGTGGCCCGGTAGCGGTCAATCAAATGGGCGAAGCTGCTCGGTGTTTGTGGGCCTGTTGGTAAACCCAGGCTCAGTTCAGCATCATAGGGAATGCAGATTTCGCTGCAGGTCAGATACTTGATGCTCGCCTGGAAAGTGACATTCTGGTTTGGCGAGACAGCGCGCGCCCGGATCGGAAACACCACTTCTTTTTTGTAACCCAGTGTTTCCAGGCCAAGCACGGAAAATCGGGTTGGTGTTGGCCAGTCGATTTCGGCGCTTTTGAGGTTGCTTGAACCTGCCCAGTCAATTTGCGGCGGAAACCCGGCATCGCCCGGTGATCGCCAGTATATTTTCCAGCCCGGTTGAAGCTTGAACTGCAATCCGATTTTAAGTTCGCCCGTGGTTCCGGCAGATTGAGATGCGGCTAATAAGCGAACCTCTGTCTGCTCTGTCTTTATCCAGTCGGACGCTGCAATTTCCGCTCGAGCCGACAGCGATCCGCTGACAACCCCGGCAGTCAGGATCAGGAACAGTAAAAATCGGTTAAAATACATCATTTCCAAACAAAGCCTTTGGGTATCATTTAGGCGAAGTTATAGACCCTAATCCTGAGAATTTCACGCCCCCAACGCAACATTCACAAACTATTGAGGATGCGTGATGATTAACAATAATTGTGGCTTTGCAGTGCGAGCATGCTTCCGTGAATTTCTAACTTGTGCCATAATGGGCTTAAGATACCGCCAGCACGTCATGGGGCGTTGCCGGGCAACGGAAATGTGACTACATACGGTGTATCATGAACGATCTTACACACGATCCCGAATACCTGTCAGGGCAGTTTCTAATTGCCATGCCGGGCATGCCCGATCCGCGGTTTTCGAAAACACTTGTGTATTTGTGCGCTCACAATGAAGACGGGGCGATGGGGCTAGTGGTTAATCGCCCGTTAGATTCTTTAAGTTTTCCCGACCTTCTTGAGCAACTTGAGATCGATCCGCCAGATCCAGCAGACCAGATCAGGGTTCTGTTCGGCGGGCCGGTCGAATCAGCGCGCGGTTTCGTGCTGCATTCGTCGGATTATCTTCAGGAAGCCACCATGCTGGTCAACGAAGGTGTCGGCCTGACGGCAACCATTGAAATTTTACGTGCCATTGCCACCGGAGAAGGCCCGCAAAACTGCCTGCTGGCACTTGGTTATGCGGGATGGGGGCCTGGACAGCTTGATTCTGAGATCAAGGAAAATGGTTGGTTGCATGTGGCCGCCGACAATAATCTTTTGTTTGACGCCGACCTGGACGAAAAATGGCAACGGGCCATTGAAAAAATAGGCATTGATCCGAGAATGCTTTCCGACGAAGCCGGTCACGCCTGATCTTTTATACACGTAACGGAATTCAAAATATGTCCCGAAAGAAACCACGCGACTCCAAATCCGGAGGAAAATCCGGTGCTGGGAAAGACTCACCTGAAGCTCTTATGCACTATCTGGCAAACGAGATGGAAAGTCACAGTTCTGCCGAAGCGTTGAATGACAACGTGCTGATCCCGTTCATGGCGGCCCTTGAAAAGATTGCCGACGCCAGAGGGTACGTTCTCAATATCTATGGTGAGAAGAGCAATCTCGTGTTCACAAATGAAGAACACGTCGAAGCGATTTATGAATTGGTCGAAGAATATCTCGACGTGAACTCAGATCCTTCGGATTGATTGATCACGCGGCTTCGAAAGTGCCGATTTCCGTCGCCGGGCCAATAACTGCCTGAGTTGACGCGCCTGCAAACAGACGCTCTGCAATTCGTCGGATCGCTGCTTTGTCGACCGCTTCCACTTTTTCGACAGTTTCTGACGGTGGGATTGGGCGGTTGAACAGGCTCAGCTGGCGGGCCATTTGCTCACAGCGCGTTGATGTGCTTTCCAACGCCATAAGGATGCTGGCTTTCAGTTGTGCCCGCGCTCGGGCAATTTCGCTTTCATCAACCTGATTGATGACTTTTTCCATTTCAGCTTTGATTAACGGAATCAAATCAGGCGCTTCATCGGCACCTGTACCTGCGTAAATGCCAAACATGCCGCCATCTGTGTAACAGGATAAAAACGAGTAAATGGTATAAACGAGGCCGCGTTTTTCACGTATTTCCTGGAACAGTCGCGACGACATGCCGCCACCAAACAAGGTCGACAGGACAGACGCCGCGTAGAAATCCGGATCAGCGTAGGAAATCCCTTCAAAACCCAATACCAGATGAACCTGTTCCAGATCACGTTGCTCATTAAACACGCCGCCTTGGTAATCGGCATTGCTGCGTGCCAGACGTTCGCCGGAAGGCAGGGCTGTGAAGCTATTCTCAACCATTTTAACCAGATCATCGTGGGCGATGTTGCCAGCCGCAGAGATAATCAGATTTTCGGGGCAATAGTGCTGTCTCATATAACCCATTACAGTGTCACGATTGAGGCTATGCACCAATTCTGCAGTCCCCAATACGGGGCGCCCCATGGCTTGATCGGGGTAAGCGGTTTCCTGAAAATGATCGAATACAATGTCATCGGGGGTATCATGGGCCTGATGAATTTCCTGCACGATTACCGTTTGTTCACGGACCAGTTCTTCCGGTTCCATTGTTGAATGCTGGAGAATGTCGCCGATCAGATCAATGGCGAGGCTGGTGTCATCCTTCAATACCTTGGCGAAATAGGCAGTATGTTCGCGCGACGTATAGGCGTTAAGATGCCCGCCAACGGCTTCGATTTCAGAGGCAATATCATATGCCGAGCGGCGTTTGGTGCCTTTGAAGGCCATATGCTCAAGAACGTGGGAAATACCGTTGATTTCGGCTGCTTCGTCTCGGGTTCCGACATCCACCCAGGTGCCGACGGAAACCGTCTCGACCGTATCCATTCTATCGCTGATGATGCGAAGGCCATTGTCCAGGGATGTGACCTCTACGCTCATGCCTGAGCCTCGCTATCGCTATTCGCATCAAGCGTTTCGGCGATAAAACCCTGAACCACTCCCAGGTCATTGCTTAAAGCAGTAACTTTCTCCGGCCGCTCAAGGAGATCAGCTAGTCTGGACGGTAACGCAGGCCGAATACCTGACGCCTGTTCGACAGCACCCGGGAACTTTGCGGGGTGCGCAGTCGCAAGTTCGATTATTGGGATTGATGTGTCTTGGCGTTGCATTCGACCAGCCGCCACGCCAATGGCTGAATGCGGGTCGAGAAGTTCTCCGCATTCAGTGTGAACGGTGTTGATCATTTCCTGAGTTTCGGTATCGCTAAAGCGGGCTCCCTCAAAAACTTCTTTTGCTTTGGACATTTTAGCCGGATCAACAGCGAAGGAGCCGTTATTACGGAAACCATCAATCAACGCAGCAACCTCCTCGCCATCACAATCATAGAGATCGAACAGAAGGCGTTCGAAGTTACTTGAGACCTGAATGTCCATACTGGGGCTGATGGTCGGGTGAACACCACTCATTTCCATGGTGCCTGTGTCGAAAAAACGGGTCAGGATATCATTGCTGTTTGAGCCGATGATGAATTTTGAAACAGGTAAACCAATCTTACGGGCGGCATAACCAGCAAAGACATTGCCGAAATTTCCGGTCGGCACACTAAAAGTTACGGACTGGTCCGGCGCGCCAACTTTCAGGGCCGCCCAGAAGTAATAAACAATCTGCGCCACGATGCGCGCCCAGTTGATTGAATTAACAGCGCTTAAGTTGAAACCGTCGCGGAAAGGCTGATCATTGAACATGGCTTTCAGCATGTCCTGACAATCGTCAAAAGTGCCGTCGAGGGCGATGCAATGGACATTACCTGCGTCCACCGTGGTCATTTGGCAGCGTTGAACGTCTGATACCCGCCCATCCGGGAACAGGATGAAAATATCAATTGCATCACGCCCCCGACAGGCCTCAATTGCGGCGGACCCGGTATCGCCTGATGTTGCCCCCACAATTGTCACCCGCTCGCCGCGCGCTTTCAGCACATGATCAAACATCGGGCCCAGAAACTGCATCGCCATATCTTTGAAGGCCAGAGTCGGGCCGTGGAACAGCTCCAGCAACCATTCATTGTCGCCAATCTTTTTCATCGGAGCGATTTCTGCATGGTCAAAATGAGAGTAGGCGTCAGCCAGAATGTTTTTCAAATCAGCATCTGAAACCGCGTCAGTGACAAACGGCTTCATAATTTGAAAGGCCAGTTCCTCATAGGATAAACCTTTGAAGGCACGAATTTCATCGGGAGTGAATTGTGGCCAGGTTTCAGGCACGTATAAACCGCCGTCTCTCGCGAGGCCGCTCAGCAATACATCATCAAAACTCAAAACCGGTGCTTTGCCCCGTGTGCTTACGTACTTCACATCACCCTCATCTTCATACGGATTGATTGGCGTAAACTATGCCCGGCGACGAGGAGAGGCAAGCGCTGTTCCGATCAGGGATTTGCACTTCATATGAAGACCTGATTGTGTCTGGATAATGTAGCGATAAAGAGACGCCTGTTTTGGGCGCGGGCCTCTATAAGTATTACAAGTTTTCAGGAGAATTCGGGAGTGTTACCGTGATCGTGGTGCCTTTACCAAGTGTGCTTTCGATTTCCAGGGTGCCACCATGAATATCGACCAAAGAGTTTGATATGGCGAGACCGAGTCCGACACCGTCCTGTGGTTCATTCGGGTTTGATTTGTGACGTACAAAGGGGTCTTTGAGGAGGGGAATTTTTTCGGCTGGTACACCGATTCCATTATCACGCACGATAAAAATAAAATTCTTTTTCGAAGCTCTGGCTTCGAGGGCGACCTCACCGTGTTCAGGCGTAAACTTAACGGCATTGGTGAGTAAGTTAATCAAGACCTGCATGATAGCGCGCTTGTCGGCATTCAGAAGAGGAAGGGGTTCTACAAGATTTATTGTCAGGGACACGCCCTTTTCCTCGGCTCGCTGTTTCAGAAACAGGCTGCAGGCATTGACGACGTCAGAGGCCAAAAAACCCTCTTTTCTCAATTCATACTTACCAGCCTCAATTCGTTCAATGTCGAGTATGTCGTTGACCATCGCCAGAAGATGAAGCCCGCTGATGTTGATGTCGTTGGCATACTCCAGATATTGTCCGTTCTGGATGGGGCCAAGTTTCTGTAGGGCGATCATTTCGGAAAACCCGAGAATTGCATTCAGGGGCGTACGCAACTCGTGGCTCATGCTGGCCATGAATTCAGACTTCGCCTTGTTCGCTTTTTCTACAATGCCCAACACCCTTCGCCGCTCATCTTCGTATCGTTGACGCTCGCTGATATCGTATAAGACCACGGTGTAGATATGTTCTCCGTCGATCTCGGTTTTGGCGACAGAGGCTGAAGCAGGGAATTCAGTGCCGTCCTTACGCAACCCCTTGATCTCATCTCGGGTATCCATAAGCAGATAGTTGTTCGGTAAGGCTTCGAACCTTGAAACATGTTTTTGATGGCCCATTCGAAATCGCTTGGGCATCAAAATGTCCATCGAATGTCCGATAATTTCGTCGGATTGGTAGCCAAAAATCCGCTCTGCCCCCTGGTTAAAAAGCTGAATAACCATTTCGGTGTCAATGGTGATGACAGCCTCCGGCGTGAGATCAATAATTTTTTCCAGTCGGCTCTGGCTTTGGTGTAATGCGAAGGCCGTTCGTTTGCTGATAATGACCAGAATAGCCGTGATCAGAATGGCGAAAATCGCCACGCTGCGATTCATGAAAACCATCCAGGGAACGCCACCCATAGGGGATGAATAATATCCAACCAGGACCAGAATGCAGGATAACATGGCCAAAATGGCGGTATAGCGTAGCCGTGGGTACCACCACCCCACCAGAACAACAGCGACATAAGGCACGCCGCCAGCCACTCCCAAGGGTAGAGCGAGATCGAATGCCAGGATGAAAATCATCAGTGCAATTGAGATTGCGTGCAGGTGAAGGATGCCTGAATAAGATCCGCGGTTATTTGGGAGTTTTGCCGTCATACTCATTAACGTGTCACTTAATGATATTTATTATAAATCATTCCTGAGATTAATTGGTTTTAGTCTGATAAGTAAGCTCGATTATATTAATATAATTCAGCCTATGGTAGGAAAACCGATTTCATTCTGAAAACAGATGTCCTGTCTTAACGTAAATGATGCAACCTTCTGTGCTCCACGGTTCATGAAACGAACCGGGCGGGTTTCTAATCCAGCTACCCTTAGGATACGCGCCTTGTTCGTCTTCAAAGGTGCCTTCAAGGACCAGAATTTCCTCACCGTTTGGATGTGGATGGGGGCTGAAACGAGTGCCGGGCTGCCATTTGACGAGCGCAACATTTTCTTCACCGAAACTGTGCAACGGCATTACCGACAAACCATCAACCAGCCCTGGGTGCCAAGGGGCGCTTGTGGTGTCGATGCGGACAATATCCTGGTCGCGTTCGTCCATCTGACACAGTTTAACAAAGATGGTGCAGCCGTCCTTGCTATGAGGCTGATGTGTCGATCCGACGGGGTTACGTACATACATACCGGGCCCGAAATCGCCCATTTCATCTGAGAATACGCCGTCCAGAACAAGGAACTCCTCGCCGCCGGTATGAGTATGTGGGGAGAAATAGCTTTCAGGTGCAAACCGAACAACAGTTGTCGCGGGCCCGGATTCTGCGCTCTCACGATCAAGCATACGACGCTCAACACCAGCCTGCGGTGATGGAGCCCAATCCATATTTTCCGTTTCCAGAACAACACGCTCGCCTAAATCAAAATTTATTCGCATGTCTCAATCCTGGTCCAGATAGCGGTTCTGTAAGTGGGTTTTGAAAACACCTGCATTCAAAGCCTGTCCGGTCACATTGGAAATTAACTGCCGGGTCGGAGTGCGTGACCCGTTCGAATGGATATTGGCTCGCAACCAACTTAGTAAAGGGGCGAAATTACCCTGTCTGATTTGTTGTACGATTTCTGGGTTTGATGCCTTCGCCGTTTGGAACAATTGCGCCGCCGTCATTGCGCCCAGTGAGTATGTCGGGAAATAACCCCATGCGCCGTCATACCAGTGAATATCCTGCAAACAGCCTTCGCGGTCAGTTGGTGGCGAGATCCCAAGCAGCTCCTGCATGCCTTTGTTCCATTCGCCGGGCAGATCCTTCAAGGACATTTCGCCACTAATCAATAGTCGCTCAAGCCGGTAGCGCAGGATTACATGTGCCGGATAGGTAACTTCATCGGCGTCGACACGGATAAAACCTGGTTCGACATGGGTGAAAAGACGGTGAAGGTTTTCAATTTTCCAGGCTGGGCTGTCACCGCCAAAAGCTTCTTTCAGAACGGGAGTGGCATACTCCAGAAACTCTCGTGACCGGCATACCTGCATTTCGATCAACAGGGACTGGCTTTCATGCATACTCATTCCAAGCGCTTCTCCAACCGGCTGCCGTCGCCAGTTTACGGGCAGGCCGCGTTCATAAAGCGCATGTCCTGTTTCATGAAGCACCCCCATCAGGGCCGATGAGAAGTCGTCCTCGTTATAACGTGTCGTGATCCGCACATCGTCGGGCGTGCCGCCACAAAACGGATGCAGGCTGATATCCAGACGTCCGTGATCAAATTCAAATCCCAAAGCCTTCATAAACGTCATGCCGACAGTCTTCTGAGTATCAATGGGGAAGGGGCCAGCTGGTGCCTGCCCTTGGCCACGGGCATTCTGGCGGCTAAGCACGTTATCGAGGAAGTTCGGCAGCCATGCGCTCAGATCATCGAAGATGACGTCAATATCTGCGGAGCGTTGGCCTGGATCAAATTCGTCCAATAACGCGTCATATAAACCAAGGTTCAGTTTGCAGGCCTGCGCCCGGCCCGTTTCCTGAACCAGTTCAAGCACGGTTTCGACGTATGGCAGGACGTGAGAAAAACTGTCATCGGCACGGGCCTGTCGCCAAGCCGTTTCGCTTGCACTGCAGGCTTTCGACAGGGCCACAACCAGATCTTCCGGGATTGCCGTCGCGCGTTGCCAGTGGCGATGGATCAAATCACGGTTCGCCTGCTGCCATTCATCAAGATCGCTCTCCGTTAATGCTGCCTCAATCAGGTCACTGGTTTCCGGGCTTGTCAAAATGCCATGGGAAACAGCCTTAAGTTCGGCAAGCTGATCGCCCCTTGCCTCCGCCCCGCCATCCGGCATAACGGCCGCTGAATCCCAATTCAGGATGGCACCAGCTTCTCCAAGAAGGCCCAAGCGGCGGTAGCGGTTTTCAAGTTTTGTGTAGGCGGTTTCGGGCATGCGGACCTCAATTGAAATGATGAGCGGTTGTCGCCAACATATAGGGCGCCGGCAGATAGGTTGCAAATCGGCTTTCTATTCGATTGGCAGGAAGGCTTGTTGATATATAATCCGAGAACAAGCCATCAATAGTTTATGAATTTTGGAATTTTCTGTGCGATGACCAGCACCACCCCCCTTACAACAGAGATGCGCGCGGAACTGGCAGAGGTCGACGCGGAGCGAAAGTCACGTTTGCTTGAAGTGACGTTGAACTCTATCGATCAGGGGTTTGTGGTTTGGGATGACGATGAGTGTATGGTCATCTGCAATGATCGGTTTCTCGAAATCTGGAAATACCCGAAAGAGCTGGCGAAGCCAGGCGTGCGGGCGATTGAACTGCTGCGCTACGACGCCAAGCAGGGTGAGCATGGTGACGACGGGGACGTGGAGGCGCAGGCAGAACTGCGAAATAAAAAAGCGCAAGACCATCATCAGAATGAACAAGACGAATTATTTACCACGCGAAGTGGGCGGGTTCTTTATATTCGACGCTATTCGATTGCCGGTCTTGGGCATGTGACCACGTTTACCGATATAACTGAGCTTAAGAAAACGGAAGCCGCCCTTGATGAAAAAACCCGCCTTCTGGAGTCAACCTTGAACTCCATTGATCAGGGAGTTGCGATCTGGAGTGACGATGATCAGTTGGCCATCTCCAATGATCGTTTTCGTGAATTATTGGGATATCCCGCAGCCCTTGCGAAACCGGGAACACAATCTATCGATTTTATAAGATATTTGGCTGAGCGGGGCGACTATGGTGAGGGTGACCCGGAGGAATTGGCGCAAGCGTACTTAAAAAATGCGATTGAGTATCACGATCAAGGCGATGCGGAACAGTTTACAACCCACGACAATCGCACCCTCTACGTCCGACGTTACGGGGCGAAGGACTCAAGTGCCGTCACAACTTATACAGACATCACTGACCTCAAGAAAACCGAGGATGCTTTGTTGCATAGTGAGGAGCAACTCCAGGAGCAGGTCCACGAGCTTAAAATCAGAGAAGAGAAACTGGAGGCTCAAACCGACGACCTTATTTCACTCACCGGCGACCTGGAAAGATCCCGCCTTAAATCTGAGCAGCTTAATAAGCAGAAGGATAAATTCTTTTCAATTATTGCCCACGACCTGATTGGTCCGTTCAATTCGCTGTTAGGGTATACCAGTATGCTATCAAATCAAATGGATATGATTGATAAGGTGAAGGTGGCGGAAGCGGCTGTCTCAATCAACCGTTCAGCTGAGAATCTCTTCAAGCTTCTTGAAAATCTGCTTGAGTGGTCGCGCCTACAGATGGGGCGGGTTGAGTTCGAACCCGAGATCATAGATCTGGGGAAAATAATAGATGAGAACCTGGATTTGTTTTCACCGTTGGCCGAGCAAAAGAACATCAGTCTCGGGAGTGAAAGTAGCAGTGGTTGCAAGGCCTTTGCAGACCCGCACATGGTAGATGCAATCATTCGAAATCTGATTAATAATGCACTCAAATTTACGTCTGAAAACGGCTCAATCAGTATCGTCGTTGAATGTTCGGAAAAATGGACACAGATTTCCTGCGTAGATACGGGAGTTGGCATGTCCCCAGGCAAGATTGATCGCCTGTTCCGGCTTGAAGAGAAAGTATCGACTGTCGGCACTGGAGGGGAGACGGGTACCGGTCTCGGCTTGCAGCTTTGCAAGGAATTTGCCGAGACGCAGGGCGGCAAAATTGAAGTGGAAAGTACTGAAGGTAAGGGGTCAACCTTCCATGTTACGCTGCCCGGGCAATCGCATCTGTAAAAATATCTGTTTCTTCTTTTACAAGAAATATTGTTATGTTATAACATAACAATACCGTTCGTTTGATACATCAGATTTTTGAGCCTTCAATGCCCCATGATCCAGTCACAATCACACGAAATTCCGGGTCCATACCGGCATCGCCGCCATTGTCCCTGTTTCGCTTTGGCATTGGCCCGCGCGTGGCGATAGCAGCAGCGCTTAGCGCGCTGGTCTGGTTTGTCACTCTTTTGGCTGTGTCCTGAGGTGCTCATGAGTGACCCGATAATTCATCTTCAGAACCTGACCTTGGGTTACAACCGTCACCCGGCGGTCCATCATGTGAGCGGCCAGTTCATGCCGGGTTGCCTGACAGCTATTGTCGGGCCGAACGGTGCCGGCAAGTCGACCTTGCTGAAAGGCATATCAGGTTCGTTGAAACCATTAGACGGGCACGTGAACATAAACGGTGTCGCGCCAACGGGAATTGCTTTTATGCCGCAGCAGGCGCAATTGGACGGCAGCTTTCCGATCTCTGTTCTGGATACCGTTTGTATGGGGTTCTGGCGCGAAGTTGGCCTGTTTCGGGGCATCACCAGCGAAATGGTTGATCGCGCGTTGGCGGCTTTGCGCGCCGTTGGTCTGGAGGGTGTTGAAAATCGCCCAGCAGGGAACTTGTCACGAGGCCAGTTTCAGCGGGTATTGTTCGCTAGGCTTCTGGTTGAGGATGCGCCGGTGATGTTACTGGACGAACCCTTTACCGCAATTGATGAGCCGACCTGCGTCGACCTTCTTTCCGTTGTCCACAATTGGCAGGATCAGGGTCGCACGGTCATTGCTGTGCTGCATGATATGGCACAGGTCCGTGAACATTTCCCGGAAACACTATTGCTGGCGCGCGAATGCATTGGCTGGGGCCCGACCGAACAAATTCTTTGTGCTGATAATCTTGCAACCGCGCGCGGGATGTCGGAAGCCTGGAATGAAGATGCCGCAATTTGTGAACGTGACGAGGCGGCATAGGCTGTGGAATTTCTCTACACCCCTTTTACGAACGAAGCCGTTTTGCAACGCGCCTTTGCAGCTGCGCTTGCAATATCCGTTGCCGGTGCACCGTTGGGGGTATTACTAAATTTGCGACGTATGAGTTTATCGGGAGATGTCTATACCCATACGTTGTTGCCCGGTGTCGCCATCGCCTTTCTGCTTGCCGGGGAATCGTTGACTGCGATGATTGTGGGCGGCCTGATCAGCGGCCTGATTGCGGCCTATTTGTCGGGCCTGATTGCCCGAACGACGATCCTCAAAGAAGACGCAACGCTGGCCGCATTTTATATGATCTCCCTGGCGCTTGGCGTGATCCTGCTTGCTGGTGATGGGGACGGGGAAGACCTTATGCATGTGCTTTTTGGCAATGCGTTCGAGTTGGCTAAAGCGAATCTGCTGGTCATTTCTGCAATCTCAACGGCGACTTTATTTGTGCTCGCAATCACTTATCGGGTGTTGATTGCAGAAAGTTATGATCCTGGGTTTTTTAGTTCTGTCGGAGGCTCCGGGACAACTGCGCATATGCTGTTTATCACGCTGGTTATTCTTAATCTGGTGATCGGGGCGACGGCACTCGGAACAATTATGGCCGTGGGGTTGATGACGCTCCCGGGGGCTACTGCACGTTTCTGGTCAAAAGATCTGGGTGCCACGATGCTGATCGCAATTTTGATTGCCGCGATCTCAAGCTTTATCGGATTACTTGGTGCCTATCACCAGGGGTTGCCGCCAGGGCCGACGATTATACTGGTCGCTGGAGTCTTCTATATCGGATCGATCTTATTCGGGCGCGAAGGCGGGCTGGTTTCAAGGTTCTCAAAAGTCCCGCATCTAGAATCCTGAAAGCCTTTTTTCGGCTACCCTCCTGCGTTCAATTATTCACCAGCATAAGACTTTCTGGAATATCTCCCCCTATAATCTTATTTCAGGTTAAAGTGGTATATTGTAGGTGCTAAGCCATCTTAAATGACAACATGAGATTTCGAATTTCGTGGGAAAGAAGGTGTGAATACTATTCTTAGGAGGGGTGCCAATTCATGTGGGGTCAAAAAAAATTAAAGTTTCTGAGTGGTTTTGGAAACATCGCCCGGCGCGGGTTTCTGAAATCGGGTTTGGCTGGAGTGGGTCTTGCTGCCCTTCCGGGGTGTGCTGCCATCTGGACTTCGCGTGAGCTTCCGAAGGGAAAAAATCAAATCTACGTTGACGCTCACGCCCATATTTTCAATGCAGACGACCTGGCGATTAAAGGCTTCGTTCAGGCGTCCTATCCATCAATAATCTCAAGCTATGTTATCGACAAGATTGCCCAAGAAGGGGCGATTAACATAAAAGACGAAGAAAAGCAGATTTCTAAAAAGCTCAGGGAACTTGACGGAAAAGAATTTGCCACTGGTAGGGAAACAACCAAACTAAGCGGACCCGCTTTGGCCGTGCGCCTCGTTCATAGATTCACGACGAAACGTTATAGAAATGCAAACCGTCTCATCCGAACATATCAGCACAGTACACCATGGTCTGATGATAATCAGGGTATTGATCGCTTCGTTGTCGCGCTTGTGGACATGGACTATTGGCTAAATGATTTTTCAAAATCGAGGATTGATGAACAAATTCGCATAACCGAACAAATTTCCCGAATGTTTCCTGGACGGCTCTATCCTTTTGCACCGTTCGATCCATTGCGAAACATCGTTGAAAACGGCAAGCCACTTGAGTGGGTAAAGGATGCTATCAATAATCATGGATTTGTAGGCGTCAAACTCTATCCGCCCATGGGGTTCCGTCCCTACGGAAACGCGGAACTGGATGGTCAGGAAAATGCCTGGCCTCGGCATTTTCGAAAACCCGAAAATATGAAGGTGGCGAAATATCTGCGCAATGACGACGACGAGGTGACCCGGATCAGGAACCGTATTGGATCCCTGGCCAGCCGGACAAAAGAGGGGCTGGGTCATCAGTTGGATAAACAACTTGAAGAGTTATATGTCTGGTGCGAAGACAATGATGTGCCGATCATGGCTCATGCGAATGACAGTAACGGCTCCGAAAAGGGTTTTAAAAAGTCGCAGTTCAAGTTCAGGGCAAGTCCCGAGCACTGGGAAAAAGTCTTAAAAAGGCATAAGAGCCTTCGTATTAACCTTGGTCATTTTGGTGGCTGGGAAGATGTTGTAGACGGAAAAAAGTCAGTTGGCTGGGCGCGTATGGCCGTTACTCTTATGAGTGAATACCCCAATGTCTATGCTGATTTGGGGAACTTTTCTGAAATCGGAACACTCTCATGCCGGGATGGCCTTTCTGCCGGATTGGTGAAATTATTTAGCGAGAAAGACGGCATACTAAAGAAAAGGCTGTTGTATGCGTCAGACTGGTTCATGTCGGTTGGAAAAATGAGTAATGAAGAATACTTCACCGACTTCAACAACTTTTTTCATGATGAATTCAGAGATGAGAGAGATGCAGTCATGGGTAATAACGCCCTGAGATTTCTTGGTCCGCGCGGGAAAGTTTAGAGGCAGATATCATGACTAAAAAAACGGGTTGGAAGGTTGGGTTCTTAATTTGCTCCCTTGCAATACTGGTGTCTATGGAACCGGTATCCGTCCAGGCATATAGCCCCGAAGCCGCCCACAGACCGTTGAGTAGCCTGGCGCTTGAAACCTTTAGGGCCTGTTTTCACAAGGATCCCTTTCGGGGCGCCCGTGAGCGGATTATTGACGGAAATGCTGCCATGGATGAAGGCATGAGGAACCTGACAGATGATGACATTCTGGACGATACCAAGGTTAGGATTTTTTCCGCCCTACAGCGCGGTGTTAACTGGCATTTCTTTAACCCAGAAATGACGGACACAAAATTTACAGAACGGGCCCCAGGCTTTCTTGGAGAAATTCTTGTGACCATGCTTGGTCTGGACCGAGAAATTGAGCAATCCTATCGTCGGCCTTGGGACCGTCTCAAGAAGGCGTTCGCAAATGCCGGAAACCTTTCTGACAAGGCTCGAATTCGTTCTGACAGGGCACTTTATCTGGGTGGCCTGCTTCATTTGCTCGAAGATGTCAGCGTGCCCGCCCACGTCATTCCTGTTTTTCACAGCGTGACCCTGATCAGGTTTATCGGGGATTTTGATGACCAGGTCGATTATTTGAGAGGTGCCCGGCAAGTGGACGGCTTATCCATAAAGGATGCCATCGACAGCATGCCTGCAGATATGGACAAACTGGCGGCACACGTTGACATAAACAGGGCTGATTTCTGCAAGTTGGTCATGGATGGGCCGATGGAACCGGATTCAATCCGTGACAGGCTGGCCGGAGAAACTCTGGAATTGACCGAAACTTCCATCCCTGGTTCAAATTGCAGCCATCTCAAGTGGAACACATTCTGGACTGTGAAAGAACGCTCTGGGAACGACTATTTTGGCAAATACAATCTCGCAAAAGGTCACCCGCTTTTTAACAAAGCCGGGTCGATCCCTGGACCAGCCGGAACTCCCGAATGTAAGTTCACAGACGGAGACAATGCTTACAGCGATTTCGTTTTCAAGGCGCATTTGTTGGCGCTCAAGGCTGATCTTAGATTGTTGAACTGGGCGAGTACGGGGTTTCAGCCCTGAATATTATCGATTTAAATAACCGGCAGGAAAAATGCCCGGTCGATGATCAAGGCGGCGAAGATCATGAACAGATAGAAGATTGAGTAAAAGAACAGCGGTTTCGCCGTATCAACACCATCCTCTTTCCATAACCGCCAACAGCGACGCCAAAACTCGACACCCAGCCCAGCGGCAGTAATTGCATAAATCATTCCCGAAAAACCAAGAGCAACGGTGATCAGGGTTGCCGGTATCAGGAACGCGGTATAGACCAGCATCTGGCGTTTGGTTTCACGGTCCCCTGCAACAACCGGCATCATGGGAACGCCTGCAGCGGCATAGTCACCCCGGCGGAACAGGGCCAGGGCCCATGAATGAGGTGGCGTCCAGAGGAAGATAATGGCGAATAGCGCCAATGCACCTATACCCATTTCGCCGGTCACAGCGATCCAGCCGATCATTGGCGGGAATGCGCCAGCAGCACCACCAATGACAATGTTCTGCGGTGTGCGGCGTTTCAGCCACATGGTATAGATGAAAACGTAATAAAGGATGGTGAAGGCGAGTAAGCCGGCGGCCGGGACATTAACCAGCCAGGCCATGATGCCGACGGAAAGGATCGACAACGCGATGCCGAAAAACAAGGCCTCTTTCGGATCCATACGACCAGCCGGAATAGGGCGGTTCATAGTCCGCTTCATCACAATATCAATATCCTGATCGTACCACATGTTAATGGCACCAGAAGCACCGGCCCCGATGGCGATACAGATCACGGCGATGAAACCGGTTTTCGGATCAATTGAGCCAGGGGCCAGCAACAAACCAACAAACGCGGTAAACACGACCAGTGACATAACCCGCGGCTTCAGGATCAAAGCATAATCCTGCAGGCGGAATTTAGGTTGCGGGGCGTCAGCCTCGCTTAATTCCGGGGTGGCGGTCAGTTCCGTGTTTTCAATCTGCTCGTTTGTGCTCATAAGGGGCAGGCCCTCCAGCCAGTATCAGGCGCTAAAATTGCGAACTCGGCGCGTCTTATAAGGAACTAAGGCAGCTTTCGCCAGCATTCCTTGACCAAAATCAATTTCACCTTCAAAGCCGATTATTATTTGTGTCTCAACAACGAATCATTCAATTGCGCCTTAAAAGCGCAGAGGCCACGATCCAGATAAACATGATTCCGCCTATAACTGCAACCACAGCGCCAACACCCATCAGGTATAAGCCGATTTTGGCGCCCATGGCTTCCATCCCCTGTGCGGCGCCAGCAGTTTTGCGGGGGGCACCATAGCCACCGGCCAGGAACAGGCCGAGCGAATGGAAAGTTTGCCCGATCGCATAAAACCAGATTAGCGTGAGTACCGACTTGGTTGTTTCGCGGGTGCGTTCCATCAAGGGCAGGAAAAATGCCAGGAACAGTCCCATAAATGCCAGATTAACACCGCCGATAACGCCATGATAATGGGCTGGGGTACGGGTATCTGCCCCGTCCACGAAGAGGCCCAGAAAGCCACCAATGCCGAAAACAAGTACGGATAATATCAAACAGAGGAAAGCTGCATTCCGCCAGGGCCAATTGCCTTGCTCCTGATGATAGCGCGCCGATGTAGCAATCATAGCACCCGCCATGACAAGCGTTGGCGGGGCCATTCCATATTGCATCAGGGTGAAGGCGTCGCGCTGATCAACGCTGATCGGTTCGTAAATCAGATAAAGCGTCGGAAGAACTAGTGCGATGACGAAGATCAACAGCAAGATAATCCGGAAAAATCTGGGATCAACCAGCGGGCGCTGAAAAGCAATACCACCCAGAATATACCAGGAAACCAGCATCAGGGTGGTGTTCAGGAATTGCAATAAGTGACCGCCGCCCCAAAACAGGTCTTCATTGTAGCCGCCGTTGACCTCTCCATCACCCAGCGCCAGCCAGGAAATGGCAAAACAGACCAAAGACAGAAGAAACATGATGCCGCCAATGAACGTGCCTTGTGAGACAGGCTCAAACGCACCGTCATGTTCAATCAGGTTCACAGCCAGGCGGATCACCATCAGGGCGACGCTGGCGGCAAGCACGAGGAGGCCAGCGTAGTACAAAGGATCAATGATCACGGGGACATAGTTGTTAAGCGACGCTTCACCCCTGTCCATAAACCCGGGGATGAACAGGAGAACCGAGGCAATCAATCCTCCCCACAATGCCAATGAACCCGCCCAATTCATTTTGGGGTTGCCGGCCTGAACCCGGTAGGTCGCGATGACACTCAGGCCACCCATCACACTCAAAAACCAGACGACAAAAGAGAAAACGACGTGGATGACCAGACCTTTTTCAAAGAACTGTAAGGGCCATGGAAAAACGTCCTGAACATGGGGCATGCGTGAGACTGCCAGCAAAAGGGCAAATACTCCGGCGATAGCAAGCGATAGCAATGCAAGGCCACACCAGCCTCGCAACTCAGTTCGGGACGCTGGTGTACGCATTGCGGCCTGAAATCCGCCTGTCAGGTTCCAGCGCTGGGCCTGAGCCGGGTGGAGAACTGTCTGAGTGTTCGGATCAGGCTGCGGCATAGGGATAAAGATGCACGGCCATGACATAAACTACAACGCCGGAGATGCCGACAAACGTCCAAAGCGGCCATGTCCAGCGGGCAATTTTTTTATGTTTATCAAATGCACCAGTGAGGGCGCGGTAGAGTGTATAGGGAACCAATGGCACAAGAAGAATGGCACCGATCACATGAATGACGAGAATCGAGAAGTAAATCGGGCGAATCAGCCCTTCGCCGCCAAATTTTGCGAACCCTGAATTTGCCTTATATATTACGTAACCAACCAGGAACAACGCTGATACGCCGACAGCGATTAACATGCAAAGTTTATGCTTCTCCTTGTTTCCGGCCCGGATATAGCGGTACGCGAGGATCAGGAATACCACGGAAATGGCGTTCAGGGTGGCGTTGACGTGGGTAAGGTCCTGGATGTCGAGCATGTCTTTAGTCCGCGTTCTGATCGGCTGGTCAGTTTGTTACCAAAGTTTGATCATAAAAGAAAAATACATAAATATCGCGAGTCCCCCGAGAGCGAGGCCTATCATCCAGTTTTTCATCAATTTGTATTCCCGACAATTGCGCATAGGGTGGCTTACTTACTCTCGCTTGCCCATTGATGCAATCAAACTTGCCCTTGGGTGTAATCAAACTCGAACGAATGCTGGTATTGTCGCTCTTTTCAGTCACGATGTAGGGTGAAGCTATCTTTAATCCGGAAGGAAACGCATTTTTTGCCGAGTTAGGACTGCAAATCAAACGCAATAAAATACGCAAAAAAGGCGCATAGTACACTTGCCACCGTGCGCGATGGTGGATAGAAAGAGCACACTAAAGTCCAAATTGGGCTTTGGTGCCTTGATTTTTGTTAAGTGGTTCATGCCTTCGACCAAATTCGGATGGATATAATGCTCAAAAGATTGTTTGCTCTGATACCAGCTGGCGTGCTCGGGTTGTTTGCAAGTGTCGCCAATGCTGACACCGTCATGCGCTCAAAGCCTTGGCAGCTTTGGCTCCAGGATCCAAAGTCGCCATCGGCAGAGGCGGTTTATGACCTCAATGTATATTTGCTGGTGATTGAGGTCGTTATCGTCCTCTTTGTATTGGCACTGATGTGCTACATTTTGTTGCGCTTCAATGAAAAAGCCAATCCAGTTCCGTCAAAAACCACCCACAATACGTTGCTGGAAGTGGTATGGACGGCTGTTCCTATTCTTATTCTTGTCGTCATTGCGGTACCATCGTTGAAAGCCCTTTATCTGGCTGATCATACGACGGATGCGGAAATGACGCTGAAAGTTACGGGGAACCAATGGTACTGGAGCTATACTTACCCAGATCATGACGAAATTGAGTTCGACAGCATTATCATTGAAGAAGAAGACCTGAAGGAAGGTCAGCCACGTTTGTTGTCGGTTGATAACCCGGTTTATCTGCCGGTTGGCACCAACGTTCGTCTATTGCTGTCATCTAATGACGTCATTCATAACTGGGCGGTTCCTTCATTAGCCATCAAGCTTGATACGATGCCAGGGCGGACGAATGAGACCTGGGTCAGCATTAATGAGCCCGGCGATTATTATGGCATGTGTTCAGAGCTTTGTGGCGTCAACCACGGCTTCATGCCCATCCATATCAAAGCCCTTCCCAAGGAAGAGTTCGCCAAATGGGTCGCCAAAGCGAAAGTTGAGTTCGCCAGTAACGACAACGCTCCAAAATCAACCACGGTTCGCCTTGCTAAGGCGGACGTTGCGACCCGCTAAGCGCGGTCGAATCAGAATTTAGAAAGAGGGTTCAGAAATGGCCAACGAAGCGGCAGCCCACGACCATCACGATGACCACAAGCCCGCCTTTTGGACGCGCTGGCTCTGTTCAACCAACCACAAGGATATCGGGACGCTTTATCTGGCGACCTCGATGATAGCCGCCATTGTTGGCGGGTTAATGTCTTGGTACCTTCGCCTTGAACTGGCGGAGCCTGGTATTCAGTTCATTGATGATTTCCAGTTTTATAACGTTCTGGTCACAGCGCATGGCTTTGTCATGGTGTTCTTTGTTGTTATGCCCGCCATGATCGGCGGCTTTGGCAACTGGTTTGTTCCTCTGATGATTGGTGCGCCGGACATGGCGTTCCCCAGAATGAACAACATTAGCTTCTGGCTGCTGGCAGCGGGCTTAATCCTGTTGATAATGTCGGCTTTGATTGGTGATGGACCGGGAACCGGCTGGACCGTGTACCCGCCATTATCATCAAGCGATTTCCACCCGGGGCCATCCGTTGATTTTGGTATTCTGGCCCTGCATGTTGCTGGTGCATCTTCAATTCTGGGCGCGATCAATCTGATCGTTACCATCTTCAACATGCGCGCACCGGGAATGACGATACACCGTATGCCGCTGTTTGTATGGGCCATCCTTATCACGGCGATCCTGCTATTGCTGGCTTTGCCAGTTCTGGCTGGCGCGCTGACGATGTTGCTGACGGACCGTAACTTCGGCACGGCGTTCTTTAACCCGGCTGAGGGTGGTGATCCGATCCTTTGGCAGCACCTGTTCTGGTTCTTCGGACATCCAGAAGTTTATATCATAATTCTCCCGGCCTTCGGCATCATCTCTCAGGTGATCTCGACGTTCTCGAGGAAACCAATTTTTGGATACCTCGGGATGGCTTACGCCATGTCAGCGATTGGGGTTGTCGGTTTCGTTGTCTGGGCTCACCATATGTATACGGTCGGCCTGAGCGTTGATACGCGGGCTTACTTCACGGCTGCGACCATGGTCATTGCCGTGCCGACGGGGATCAAGATTTTCAGTTGGCTGGCGACCATGTGGGGTGGCTCGATCAAACTGGAAGTGCCTATGCTATACGCTCTGGCCTTTATCTTCCTGTTCGTGGTCGGTGGCGTTACGGGTATAACCCTCGCCAACGCAAGTGCGGATCTGGTTATGCATGATACCTACTATGTTGTTGCCCACTTCCATTACGTGATGGGACTGGCGGCAATCTTGGGCATGTTCTCGGGGTTCTATTACTGGATTGGTAAAATGTCCGGCAGGCAGTATCCGCAAGCACTGTCTAAGCTGCAATTCTGGGTATTTATCATCGGTGTTAACATTCTGTTCTTCCCGCAACACTTCTCAGGGCTGGCGGGTATGCCGCGTCGTATTCCGGATTACCCTGATGCCTATGCGGGATGGAACTACTTGAGCTCCGTTGGCGCGCTAATTACGGCGGTTGGGACGATACTGTTCTTCGTTGTTCTCTGGAAAACGCTGAGATCCGGCGAAAAGGTTGCCGACAATCAGTGGGGTGAAGGTGCGACGACGCTGGAATGGACTGTCGCTAGTCCGGCACCGTTCCACACATTTGAGGACTCACCGGATATGACCGGAAAGGCCCCGGCCGAGTAATCGGTCGAGAATTGCGAGGGGTATTGGATTGATGTCCAAACGGGTACAAAAAAACGGGCGCTTCGCCTTCATCCTGTTCGCTCTTGTTGGCGGCATGATTGGCTTATCGTTTGCATCCGTCCCCTTGTATCGCCTTTTCTGCCAGGTCACCGGATACGGTGGCACGCCGCAAATTCAGGCAGAAGCCGAGCCGCCATCAGTTTCGGAACGTGTGATCAAGGTACAGTTTGATGCCAATACAAATCCGAAGTTGCCGTGGCGGTTTAAGCCGTTGCAACGTGAAGTGACGGTAAAACTGGGTGAGGAAGCTCTGGTATTTTTCGAGGCCGAAAATCTTTCGGATAAATCGACAATGGGCCGCGCCACTTTTAACGTAACGCCGTATAAAGTGGGCCTCTATTTTAACAAGGTCGATTGTTTCTGTTTTGATGAGCAGGTTTTGAAAGCAGGTCAGGTTGTACCGATGCCGGTGCAGTTTTTTGTCGATCCGGAAATCTTTGATGATCCGACAACGAAGGAAGTGAAAACAATCACCTTGTCCTACACCTTTTTTCAGGCTGAGGACGAGACCGTGTCAGACAACGTGACGGATAGAAGTACTGAAGTTGAAGTTTCGCTCCGCGCAGTTGCGCGGGACGTGGTTAATACATTTTAGAAGACCGATTGGAGACGTTTGATGTCAGCTGCTGAAAAATCCCATCCATACCATATGGTGGAACCAAGCAAGTGGCCGTTTGTAGGGGCATTGGGTGCCTTTGTAATGGCTTGCGGCGCAATTTGGTACATGAGCGAAGGGCCGCTTTGGGGCTTTTATGCCGGCTTGGCCATTGTGTTGTACACGATGTACGGTTGGTGGCGTGATGTCATCGCGGAAGCCAATAACGGTGTGGATCACAACGAAGTTGTCCGTCATGGGCTTCGCGTCGGAATGGTTCTGTTCATCGTGTCGGAAGTTATGTTCTTTTTCGCCTTCTTCTGGGCTTATTTTAACGCGACTGTGCCGTTTCTCAGCTTCGTTGCACACGATGTCTGGCCTCCTGAAGGGATCGTCCCCCTGGAAACCTGGCATCTGCCATTCCTGAACACACTGATTCTGTTGACATCTGGCGCAACTGTTACCTACGCGCATCATGCTATCCTGAAGAACGATCACAAGAAATGTGCGCTTGGATTGGGCCTGACTGTAATTTTGGGTTTTATCTTTACCTGCACCCAAGCCTATGAATATGCCCATGCGACGTTTGGTTTTACCGATGGCATTTATTCATCAACTTTCTATCTGGCAACAGGGTTCCATGGCTTTCACGTGATTGTCGGAACAATCTTCCTGGCCGTCTGTTATTTCCGGGTAAAAAAAGGTCATTTCACAGCAGAGCAGCATATCGGCTTCGAAGCTGCAGCATGGTATTGGCATTTTGTTGATGTCGTATGGCTGTTCCTGTTTTGCTCCGTTTACTGGTGGGGTGGCTTCGGCTACGTCCACGCAGGGTAATACCCATCAGCGCCAACACCAGCGCGTTGCGTCCAAAGTTAAATCGTTCGGCCTGCCTTTTGGCGGGCCGTTCGTTTTGGTGAATAAGGACACCTGAGACAATGGCTACTGATCCGAAATTCCCGAAACGTACTACCGGACAAATCATCTCGTTAGGTGCCAGATGCCGTTGCCCGCGTTGTGGGATTGGGAAGATTTTTTCCAAATATCTTAAAATTGCGGATCGCTGTCCGGCATGTGACCTGGGACTCGAAGGCCATGACACCGGTGACGGTGCTGTGGTCCCTGCCATGCTGGTTCTGGGGGCGCTGGTCGTTGCTCTAGCGGCCTTCGTAGAATTTACCTTCCAGCCACCTCTATGGCTGCATGTCGTCCTTTGGACCCCGACAATCATCGCTCTGACTATGCTGATCCTGCCGCCCCTGAAAGGGATATCCGTCGGGCTTCAGTACCACTTCCGTTCAACCGAGGAAGAAGCCAAGCCCGGTGGGCAATAGGATCAAGTTTAAATTGCGCAATTACGTCGTCACTAAGGACCTGCTTGCACGGGATTAGCTGTTAGCCTTTCGGGCGGACAAATATCCGGCTTTTGACGGATACAACATTTTTGATTTCTTTGACGATGCCAATTGCTTTGGTGTGTTCTTCCGCGGAAAGGGCACGGCCGAAAAGGAATACATGGCCCTGAACAGAACGCCAACGAAGGTTGGTGACGTTAACGCCGCTGCCATCCAGTAAAAGCGCATTGATTTTACTTTCAATAACCGTGTCATCGACAAAAGATTCAGCGGCTCCCTTTTTCTTGTCGAGGGGTTTGATGATCAGCATTTCATTATAAACTTTTTTAACCCCTTCAACCGCCTGGGCCAGGGAACCAGCTTTGCTTTTAAGTTCAGCCTTATCGACTGCGCCGGTCAGCATCACGATCTGTTCATAAACATCAGCATTTATGGAAATTACGTCCGTTCCCAGTTTATCGACCACATCGACCGTAATCTTGGCTTTGATTTCCAGATCTTTGGCAATGTCATCGGAACTACGATCTTCAACCGCCGCTTCAATGGCGCTTTTTATCGCAGAAAGCGGGTTCAGATTGAGCGCCTGAAGGGCAGGTGAGAATATCGATGCGCTTATAAGCGTCAGGGCAACAATCAGGTGCTTACCGCGGACCATGAATTCTTTCTCCAGTTTTTATAGTTTTATGCGAATGTGTTGCCGTAAACAGTACCGGGTTTACGGATATGTTTTTAGTTGTTTTTCCACTCTGGCTTACGTTTTTCTGCAAAGGCCGCCATGCCTTCCTTCTGGTCATCCAGAGCAAAGGCTGACTGGAACAATCTGCGCTCAAACCGTACACCCTGACTGAGCGTCGTCTCAAATGCCTGATTGACAGCTTCCTTCGCCATCATCGCAACCGGCAACGACATACCTGCAATCTTTGATGCGGTTTTCATGGCATCTTCCATAAGCTGGTCAGCAGCGACGACCCGGGACACAAGACCGGCCCGTTCTGCTTCTTCCGCGTCCATCATTCGTCCGGTCAAACACATTTCCATTGCCTTCGATTTCCCGACAGCGCGTGATAAGCGTTGTGAACCGCCTGCGCCCGGAATCGTGCCAATGGTGATTTCCGGCTGGCCGAATTTTGCGGTGTCTGCGGCAATGATAAAATCACACATCATCGCCATTTCACATCCGCCACCAAGCGCATAGCCAGCGACCGCTGCGATTACGGGTTTGCGGCACGAGGTCAGGCGCTCCCATGAGTCGGTAATGAAATCGCTTTTATAGGCTTCCATATAGGTTTTGGATTGCATTTCCTTGATATCGGCACCAGCGGCAAACGCTTTTTCCGATCCAGTCAGGACAATGCACCCGATACTGTCGTCGCTTTCGAAATCGTTCAGGGCCGCCGTCAGTTCGACAGTCAGATCAATGCACAGCGCGTTCATGGCTTGTGGGCGATTTAAGGTGATCAAGCCGACATTGTCTTGACGATCAACGATAATGTTTTCGTAGGTGGCCATCGGGCGCAACTCCATATCCAAAAGGCAAGTAGAAGGAAACATATATATGGGAGCAGTATTTATCGCTTCGTAGCGGTGTAGCCAAGACCTGTTTAAAAGTTAACAGTTTTTCGGGTGGGTTGATGTATTTAGTGGGGTTGGGCGGCGCTAGCTAGCTGCTGTCATCCCCTAGAAGCTCGCGTAGCTTTTTGGCTAAAACGACTCTTTCAAAAGGTTTCGGGATGAAATGGACGCTTTCATCAAGCATGTCTGTTTTATCAAGTTGATCGGCTGTATATCCGGAAGTGAATATGACGGGCATATCCGGACGGCTCTTGCGCAGTTCTTTTACAATTTCGGGGCCGTTTAACGAACCGTGAAGAAAAACATCAGAGAAGACCAAGTCGGTTTCCGAGCCATCACCAAATAAGCGATAAGCTTCATCGTCGGTACTGGCATCTTTCACCCGGTATCCCAAGTCCGTCAATATGTTTACGGCCGTCATGCTAACGTCGGGGTCATCCTCAATAACAAGAATACGCTCGTCCTTGCCTCGGAAATCAGCCAAGGTAGCGGCGGTCGGCTGTGCTTCGACCTGGCGTGCCGCCTGATCCTCTTCTGAGGTTGGCAGGTATAGTCGAACCACGGTGCCATGTCCGACTTCGCTATACAGCCTGATATGCCCTCTCGATTGTTTGACGAAGCCATAAATCATACTTAGCCCCAGCCCGGTTCCCGTTCCAACGCCTTTGGTGGTGAAGAATGGCTCAAACACGCGTTCAAGAGTTTCCGGCGACATGCCGGTGCCGGTATCACTTACCGATATCAATGCATAACTGCCGGGTGTTAGGTCCTCATGGCGTAGGGCGTATTTTTTGTCGAGGATAACATTCTGAGTTTCGATCCGAAGGGTGCCACCTGCGGGCATGGCGTCGCGGGCGTTGATCGCGAGATTGATCAAAGCGTTTTCAAGCTGCCCTTTATCTACTTCCATTGTCCACAAGTTGTCACCCAGCTTGGTCTCTATTTCGGTTGATCCACCAAGCGTGCGGGCCAGCAATTCCGTCAGGCCCTCAATTAGTTCGTTTGCATCTGCTACTTCGGTGATTAACGCCTGGCGTCGGCCAAACGCCAGCAACCGCTGGGTTAGCTCGGCCCCTCGCCTGGATGCGCGCAACGCGGCAGAAATCAGCTTGTGGAGTTTTTCATCTGGGACGCGTTCGTCCAGCAGGTTAAGGCTGCCAACAATTACCGCCAGCAAATTATTGAAATCATGAGCAAGCCCGCCAGTCAGTTGTCCAATTGCTTCCATTTTCTGCGCTTGGCGTGACCGTTGTTGGGCTCGTTTTATCTCTGTGATATCGCGATATGTGGTCACGGTCCCGCCATCAAGAATGTCAAAGCGATGGACATTGAGGTGCCGGCCATCCGGCATCATCAAATTAGATTCGTTGAAATGCTTTGCCGAGGCTAATGGCTGCGTAAGTGAAGGTGCGTCAGGTTCTTCACTGTAATCAAAGTCAACCCCAACTTGCACCAAGTGTTTGCGAAACTTGGCCCGTGGCGTGCCGACTTTTATTAGCCTTTTTGGGTAGTTCAAGAGACGTTGGAAAGTGTTGTTCCATGCGGCCAAACGATCATCGACATCCCAAACCCCGATCCCTTCTTCAATTGCATCAAAAGATGCTCTCAAAATATTGGTCTGCTCCTGTAATGCGCGCTCACCCTCTCTCGCCTCTGCTTCTGCACGGACTCGATCCGTAATATCCGTAGCCGCGACAAAAAAGCCGTCGATCTCGTCATGGCGGGCGAAGTCTGGCGTATAGGTGATTTCCATGGTGCGTATATCATGGGTGTCGGATGTTGGCGCCTGGGTCTCAATTTGAAAACGCACGAATTCACCGCCGAGAGCAGAATCGATAGGTTGTTCTACTGCGGCGTAAATTTTCGGGCCAAAGATTTCTGAAATTGGCCTGCCCTGGATGTCATTTTGCGAAATGCCGAACCATTCGGCAAAGGTCTTGTTAATCAGCTGACAGCACTGATCTTTATCAACATATGCCAATAGAATAGGAATAGCATTGATGATCAGTTCAAGGTGGTGTTCGCGTTGTTTCAAGTCAGTGATGTCGGTTGTCACGCTGACTGTATTCCCGTCAGGAGATTTACCAGTCCTAACCAATAACCAGCGCCCGCTGCGATAAACCTCCCGGGGCCCAGGAGGGTCATTGTGTTCATCAAGGCGCCGCGATAACCAGCCTTCCCATCGACTTTTCTCAAGGACAATGACTTGATGCTCAAGAAGCCCACGCAGAAACGTTTCGTAGCTTGTGCCCCTGACCAAAAGCCCGCCTGCGGGTCCGGCCTGTGATCGGTAAATACCGTTGCACAGCGCAAAATTCCCATCAGAAGTCCAAAAGGCGATGCCGTCTGATACATTCTCGATCGCATCAAAGAACCGCAGAGTGGACTCAACAGCTTCCTCACGGGCGCGCATTTCACTTGTGATATCAGTGCCGGTTCCCCGATACCCTCTGAACACCTCATCTTCATCAAAAATCGGATGCCCGCTCAGTCGAAACCATTGCTCACGTCCGTCGGGGCGGGGAGCAGAAAACGCAAAATCCCGGAAAGGCATGTGTTCATCCAGTCGCCTTAAATGGTCGGGCCATTCTTCCTTCCCGCCCTTACCCCGATTGAGATCTTCGTGATGAGAGCCAATAAAGTCGTCTGCAGTCCGACCGGATATCGCATAAAACCGATCTGATACGTATATGTAGTTCAGTCGCTCATCCATTTCCCATAACCAGTCAGATGCCGCTTCTGCAAACCCCAGTAATCGCTGCTCACTATGTCTGAGATTAATCTGCATCTCATTTATTGAACGGGTCACCTCATCCAGTTCATCCTGGCGTGCAAGCGGGCGGACGGGGCGGTCCAGTACCAATGGAACTTGGGGGTTTTCTGGGTCAATCTGGCGAGTGTAATCGGCCACTTTCTTGAGATGCCCGGTAACCGTTGTTTGTATCAAAAAGAAAATAAAAAGCGCAAACGAAAAAACTGTAATGGCGTTCGACAGCAGCATGACATCAAGTTGCCCGATCAGGCGATCATAAACACCATCAAGTGTTGCAATAACCGTCAACGTTCCAAGGTTGACGATGGTGCTGTTGGTTTCAATCATCATAGGGTACAAGCGTGTGACAGAAGATGTCGAAGGCGGGCTGCCAACAGTGATCATCTTGCCGTCTATGAGTTCGACGGATAAATATGAAATATCACGTAATCTTAGCGCGCTATCCAATAGGAGTTTCAACTCTTCGTCGTCAAATTTCCAAAGAGCGTTTTTGATGCCTGCGATCTGAACGGATGCAATTTGCTCAACCTGGCGATCAACTTCTCGCAGTTCCTCCTGATAACGTACGTAAAGGCTGATAAGTGTTGTGATGAAAATGATACCAGCACTAAACATCATGACGTAGATCATCAGGCGTCGCCCGATCATCGATTTTGTTTTGAACTGTGCGGGTTTGAGCCCCATAAAAATTCCAAATTATAGTCAAAAAGGCAGCATTTTAGTTTTTCGTAGATGAATATTATTTCAATTTCAGGACATTAGGCTATTGCTTTATTATGGTATCGGTTTTTAAATTCTCGAAGACGGGTTCGCAAAACGCGTAAACATATCGATTCTAAAGTATAGCAGGCGAAGAACAATGGCCGAACAGGGAAAAATACTTGTCGTTGATGACGAGCCGGACATCTGCACAGTTGTCGAGTTCGCGTTGAGCGAAGCCGGATATGAGGTGTATACCCATGGGCAGGGCGATGGTGTAGTTGAAATCGTTCAGGAGAAGAAAATCGACCTCGTGGTCCTTGATCTCGGATTGCCGGGCATTGACGGGTTAACGTTGACGAGGTCTCTCAAAGAACGAATGGAAGTCGGTGTCATCATTGTCAGCGGACGTGGTGGCACAACGGAAAAAGTCATTGGTCTTGAAATTGGTGCCGACGATTATATGGCAAAACCTTTCGAGCCGCGCGAGTTGTTGGCGCGCGTTCGCAGTGTTTTGCGACGGCTGGAAAAAGCCAATGATGATTCCGCGGGCGAGCCTTCCGTCCATGAATTTGAGGGTTGGAAACTTGACGTTATGGTTCGTGCGGTCACTGCGCCAAGTGGCGAATTTGTCAGCATGTCGAGCGGCGAATTTAACTTATTGCGGGCATTTGTTGAACATCCAAACCGGGTTCTCAGTCGGGATAAATTGTTGGATTTTACTCATGATGCGGATGCGCCCGCATTTGATCGTAGTGTTGATGTCCAGATCGCGCGTCTTCGCCGGAAAATTGAACCGGATCCTCAAAACCCGACTTATATCAAAACGGTGCGTAACGCCGGGTACATTTTTGCGGCAAAGGTCACCGTCAGCTAGCGCTATTATTTGACGGGCGGATACTACGAATAAATGGACTTCCAGCTTTCCGAAACTGAACGACAATTCAAAGATGCTGTTTCCGGGTTTGCCCAACGCCATCTTGCTGATGACGCGCTTCTGCGCGCGCATAAAGACGCATTTCCGATGGATGTTGCCAAGCTATTTGCAGAACAGGGCCTGATGGGGATCACCATCGCCGAAGAAAATGGCGGGCAGGGCGGTCGTCTAATGGACGCTGTGATCGCGATTGAAGCAGTCGCTGCCGTTTGTCCACGAAGTGCTGATGTTGTTCAGGCAGGGAATTTTGGCGCTATTCGCGTGCTTGCTGAATTTGGCTCAGAGAATCAGAAAGAAAAACATTTAGCACGCTTGCTTGCTGGTGAAGCCGTCATTTCCGTTGGCATGACGGAACCCGAAGCTGGTTCTGCCGTGACTGATTTGAAAACAACGGCAACGCCGGATGGTGATGGGTATCGTCTCAACGGAACCAAGGTGTTCACATCACACAGTGTTGAGGCGGATCTTATTCTGGCTTATGTCCGCTATGGCCCCGGTGTTGGCGGTATCGGCTCTGTTCTGATTGAGCGCGGTATGGACGGCGTCTCGTTCGGCAAACCAGTGCGCTACATGGGTGGTGACGAATGGGCGCAAGTGTATCTGGAAGACGTTTATATCCCACCTGAAAATGTTGTTCTCGGTGAAGGTGGCTTTAAACGCCAGATTGCCGGTTTCAATGTGGAGCGCATTGGCAATTCGACACGTTCGTTGGCTTTGGGGCGTTTGGCGTTTGATATTGCACGTAATCACGCACTGGAACGTCAACAGTTCGGTAGGCCTCTGTGTGAATTTCAGGGATTGCAATGGAAATTCGCTGATATGAAGGTTGAACTGGATGCAGCCCATTTGTTGCTGTACCGGGCGGCAGTCAACGCTGATTCCGGGTTCCCGTCGGCGGAGGAAACTGCAATTGCCAAACTGGCGTGCAACCGGGCCGGCTTTAATGCGGCGAATGAAGCGATGCAGGTTATGGGGGGCGCCGGGTATAGCCAGGATTCGCTGGTCGAATATTGTTTCAGGAGAACACGCGGCTGGATGATTGCTGGCGGGTCGCTGGAAATGATGAAAAACCGGATTGCTGAAACCGTATTCGACAAACGCTTCAGCCAACGGCCACCACGCCCAAAAACCGATACTTGATCATGAGTGATAGCGATCTGTCCAAGGCGCTGTTTTCCCCCGATGCCGTTGCCTTGATTGGCGCTTCGGCCAATCTAAGTAAAAACTCATCCAGGCCGCAACGCTACCTTGACCGCCACGGGTTTAAAGGTCGCGTGGTTCCGATTAATCCGGGACGTGATGAGGTGCAGGGGGCAAAGGCATACCAAAGTGTCAGCGATGTCCCAGACGGGATTGATCATGCTTATCTGATGATACCCGCAGCCGCCGTACCGGATGCGATTGATGCCTGCGTCGCCAAGGGCGTCAAGGTGGCGACCATATTCAGTGATGGCTTTGCTGAAACGGGCGAGCAGGGTGCTCAAGTGCAACGCGAAATTTGTGAAGCCGCAAAAGCGGGCGGCCTTCGTTTGCTCGGGCCCAACAGTATGGGGGTCATTGACACTGGGTCGGGGCTGGCGTTGTCCGTTAACGCCGTGCTTGAGATGGAGCATTTACCAAGAGGGAATATCGGACTGATCTCGCAAAGTGGAACGATCCTCGGTACACTTATATCGCGCGGTGCCGCACGTGGGATCGGGTTTTCCAAACTTGTTTCTCTCGGCAATGAAAGTGATCTGTCAGCTGCGGAAGTTTGCAATCTGTTGATCGATGATCCGGAAACACAGACCATCGTGCTGTTTCTGGAAGGGATCAGAGATGCGGCTGGCCTCGGGCAGGCGGCACGACGGGCTTACGCAAAAGGCAAACCGGTTATTGTCTACAAACTTGGGCGTTCCGAAGCGGGGCGGCAATTGGCGGTATCTCATTCGGGAGCGATTGCCGGGCCGGATCGTTGCATTCAGGCGTTCTTCAATCACCACGGAATCATCCGCGTCGATATGCTGGAAAATCTTTTCGAATGCCCGGCGCTGGTTGCCGGACAACGACCGGTGCCAGGCAAACGCGTTGCCGTGGTGACGACAACCGGCGGCGGCGCTGCGACGGTTGCTGATCGTCTCGGCGGGCTTGGGCTTGAACTGGTTGGCCCACCGCCATCTTTACGCAAACGACTTCAAGGCCTTGGTTTGAACCTCGGTGGCGGGCCACTGGTTGATCTGACCATGGCGGGTGCGAAAAAAGAGATATATTCTGCAGCCTTGGATGAGCTGTTAAATAACGAAGACATTGACGCAGTGGTCGCAGTGGTTGGTTCGTCCGGACTGTTCCATTCAGAGCTCGCCGTTTCACCAATTATCGAGGCATTTAAGGCCGGTAAATTTTTGGCAACTTTCATAGCCCCACAAGCCGACGAATCGCTTAGCCGACTGGCTGATGCCGGAATCGCGGCATTTCGTACACCTGAGGCCTGCGCCGATGCGGTTTATGCGGCATTGAACTGGCGTGCCCCTGTCGAAGTTGACCCGTCATCAATGAACTTAAGGGCTGTCGATCAGCTTTTGGCTGGACGTATGGCGTTGAACGAGCAGGCGTCTGGTGAGGTGTTTCACGCTCTCGGCATCCAGCAAGCTGGGTCACGTATAATTGTGGACCCCGAAACGGATGACCTTTCGGGCATTATCTATCCCGTCGTCGCCAAGGTGCTGTCCCCGGAAATTGCCCATAAATCAGATGTTGGTGGTGTCTGTCTTGGCATTGGTAATTCTGACGAGTTGAAAGCTGCCTGTGCCGGGATTGCCCATGCCGTGCAAAAGAATGCACCAGATGCAAAGGTTAACGGATATCTGGTGCAAACCATGGAACAGGGACTGGCTGATGTTTTGATCGGCTACCGTGTCGATGCTGAGGTGGGGCCTGTGGTTGTTCTTGGTGCCGGTGGCATCCTCGCAGAAATTTATGACGATGTTGCCATTCGCCCGGCACCTATTGACCGGGCTGTTGCCATGGAAATGATTGAGGATGTCAAAGGATTAGCGATTATTCGAGGGTATCGTTCAAGCCCGCCCGGCGATCTGGATGCATTGGCTGATGCGATGGTCGCCATCTCGAATTTAGTTGGCGTCGAAACCAATCATGTTTTGGAAGCAGAAATAAATCCGCTTATTGTAAAGAGGCGGGGCGAGGGCGTGGTTGCTGTCGACGGGTTAATCGTTTGTGCAGAGGAAACAACATGAAGCGGGTAGTTGTTGTTATATGTGATGGTCTGAGGGCTGATTTGATCCGTCCGGACTGGACACCGAACCTTTGCAGGTTGTCTGAACAGTCCCGTGTTTTCAGCAATCATCACAGTGTGTTCCCGTCAACAACGCGAACCACCGCCGCCTCCATCGCGACCGGCTGTCATCCAGCACGCCATGGGCTTGAAGGAAACTGTGTCGCCCTTGATGAAGGGGACGGGCTGGTCGCGATCTCTGTCGGGCCAGCCGGTTTTCGCGAACGGCTGAAAAACGCGACGGGACAGACGCTACGTGTGCCGACCGTATCCGAACGGTTGGCCGGCCACGGCGGCGGCGTAATCTATTCAAACGTGTCGCCGGGCGCGGCCTATTTTCATGATCCGGACGGGCATGGCTATGTTTACCACCGAAGTGGCTCTTTCGGCCCCGGCCTGATCCCAATCACGGATGAGACCCATTTGGCAGTCAGTCACGATGCGGCAGGCGATACGATGATGACAACGCGGTTCTGTGATGAAGTGCTGATCAAAGATGGCCCGGCTTATGCCGTATTGTGGCAGTGTGAGCCTGACCATACCCAGCATGGCAAACAACTTGGCTCGCCTGAACATATCGAGGTGATCAAGGCGGCGGATGCGAATGCCGGGCGGGTCGCTGAAAAAGTTGCGATACTGAACGCTGCAGGTGAAGACATCGTGCTGATCATCGCCTCTGATCACGGCCATGAAACGGTTGAACGTACCATCCCATTGGTTGACCTGCTTGTTGATGCCGGGCTTAAAGACAGCGCCGACTCACATGAAATTGTTGTCGCGTCCAATGGGCTTAGCGCTAACATTTACTGCTCAGAAGATGGGCGAGCACGCGTGCCCAGGATTGTCGAATTTTTGAAGACGATTGACGGGGTTGGCAGTATCTATTCCGGTGCGGAGCTGATCGAAGTCGGTCACCTTGCCGACAGCCCATTGGCAATTGCAGTGACAGCAACCACGTCAGATGGCGTAAATGCACTTGGTATTCCTGGCAAAAGCGTCGCCATCGGGGATGGATTGCTCTCTGACACCCAGATCGGTTGTGGGCAGCATGGTGGCCTTGGGGCGTATGAGCAAAACCCTTTCCTGATGATTAGTGGTGGTGGTTTCATAGCCGGAACTGACTGTACAGATAGGACGTCGGCTGTCGATCTGGCCCCGACTGCATTGCGCCATCTGGATATGCCGTCTGGTGGCATGGATGGTCGCGCACTGCCAACGCAATGAGCGACACACCGCCACAACAAGGCGACGGCAACCCCTGGACGGTGCGCATGACCTTGCTGGTGATGGCCCATCTTGTTGGGACTTTGAATATCGTCTCTGTCCTCGCTATGGCCCCCGTCATCTCGGATGATCTCGCCCTCACTGCAACTCAGTTCGGGTTTTTTGTCACCGCATATTACGGTGGGCAGGCCTTCTGGTCGATGCCGGCGGGCGGACTGGTCGATCGCTACGGCGTCGGGCGGGCGCTGGTTATGAGCCATGTCGTGATGGCGTCCGGTACCCTCGCATTGGTATTGGCGAACATTTACTGGGTGTCATTGGTTGGGCTGTTTTTGATGGGGGTTGGTTATTCGATGACGAACCCGGCGACCGGGCGCGGCGTGCTCGCCTGGTTCCCGCCAGAACGGCGCGGCACGGCAATGGGGATCAAACAGGTGGGCGTGCCCTTGGGTGGTGTGCTGGCGGCCGGGAACGGCGTATTGGCGGCGACGGTTTCGTGGCAAACCCTGATGGCCTGGACTGGTGCCCTTATTGTCTTGAATGGCATTTGTTGTCTCTACCTGATCCGTTATCATCGCCCCGGCGTCTCTGCGGGTGGCAAGACTGTGAATAATCTTCGTGAGGTTTTCAAAATCCCACGGGTCCAGCAATTCACCTTGCTCAGCGGCTTCGTAAATTTCGGCCAAACCAACTTTTTTGCCTTTCTGACCTTGTTCCTGCGTGAAGTGGCCCACGCCAGCCAGCCCATGGCCGGGTTTGCCATTGGGTTGGCGCAGGCGTCCAGTGCAGTTGCCAGAATTGGCTGGGGTGTTGTCAGTGATCGCTGGTATCAGGGTCGCCGTGGTGTGCTGATGGCCTGGATTTGCGGGGCAGCGGCGGTGCTTCTTGCGGCCATGGCATTCGTTCAACCCGGATGGGGTTTATGGCTTGGCCTTGGCCTCGCCTTTCTGCTCGGTATCACAGTCGCCTCTTTCGCCCCTGTCGCGCAAGCGATGATGGTGGAAATGGTCGAACCCCGCCTCGCCGGTTCCGCCATGGGCTACAACATGACCGGTGTCTACATTGGCGCCATGATCGGCCCGCCGGTTTTCGGTGCGGTTATCGATATGAGCGGAACCTATGACGCGGCCTGGATAGTGACGGCGGTGATCACCGGGCTCGGGACGTTGATGCTAATCACCTGGTTTCGGGGCGGGCGGTGAACAAACCCCACCCGACAATTCGGAGGTGGAGAGTTTCCGGCTTAACGATATGCGGGAACATGATAACCTTCTCGCCGAACACCCCCGTCACAAGGTATATAAACACTGAATTTGGTCGGGTGACCTCATCAACTTATCTGGGCTGGACAGATAAACGATAAAGGGATTGTTATGCGTTGGTCTGTTTTTATTGTTCTACAGGGGCTGATTCTGCTGGCGATTGCCGGTGTTTTTTATATCCATCAGGACCGCGCCATCGTCCTCAAAAAACCGCCGCAATCTTTAGCTAAATGGTACAAGCCCGAGAACAAGCGCCAGGTCTGGCTGCATACCATGTTCAAGCTTCGCCGCGAGGCGCAGGCCATCGACATTTACGCAAAGGCAAAAGACACCGCCAATCTGCAAAAATGGGCGGGGAAGCTGGATAAGGATTATCGGAAAATATCCGAGATGGTTCCGGAATGGGCAAGTCGGGTTGATCTTGATGCGCTCGCCGATCTCAATGAAAGCGCATCTGAGAATAATTTTGATGGCGTTACGCAAGCGTTGCACGAACTTAATGAGAGCTGTGCATTGTGTCACAAGGATTTCCGCGCCGTTAGCGCATCGCTTTATCGCGCGCCTGATTTTGCAAATCTCAAGATCGAAGGGGCTGAATCCCTGAGCGCTCATATGCAGAGCCTCAGTAAACAGGTTAACCGGATCAAGATCGGATTTGTTGATGAACGCCGAGAGGCGGCCCTGTCGGCCTTGGCGGACTTGAGGATGGGAATGAGCAATCTTGGTGAAACCTGCGCCAACTGCCACAAGAAGGCGTCGAAGTCTTACCCAAACGAGAAAATCACCCTCGCTCTCGCGACCCTTGAGCAAAGTCTGAAAACTGGCACAATCAAAGACAAGGGCCGTGCGCTGGGGACACTTGCGGTTATTGCCTGCGCCCAATGCCACGGTACGCACCGTCTCTCCTATGATGCAAAAACCCTGTTCGATAAAAAGATGAACTGGGGCGAACTTCTCAAACATTCTTTCTAAGGATAGCAAATGCCCAAACTCGAATACTTCTACTCCGCCCATTCAGGGTTCGCCTATCTCGGATCAAAGCGGTTTTTGGACATTGCACGTTCTGCAAAGGTCGAGATCATCCACAAGCCCTTTGATCTCAGGCGTGCGGTTGCGGTGACCGGACCCGGTCCGACAAACAGTCTGACGCCGGAGCGCCGCGCCTACTTTTCGGGCCGCGAGATCGAGCGTTGGGCCGAAGCTCGCTCTGCTCCGGTCATGGACGGCGTGCCGACCCATCATGCCAAGGAAATCGCGACATCGAACGGTATGCTGATCGCGGGGCTTTTGCAGGGTGTCAACATAGACCAGCTGGCCCATACATTGCTCGAAGCCCATTGGCGCGATGATGCAGATTTAGCTGATCTGGAATGCCTGAGCAAACTCGGGTCCAAGGCAGGTATCGATCCAGAACCGCTGCTTGCCGCCGCCCTGTCACCAGATGTGCAGGCGATCTATGAGCAAAATACCGACGAAGCTATAACCCGTTCCGTCTTCGGCTCGCCAACCTATTTTGTCGATGGCGATATGTTCTACGGCCAGGACCACCTGGAGCTGGTCGAGCGTGCGCTGGTTAAACCGTTTGCGGGAGTATGGCCGCGGGCATGATCAGCCGGTCCAGCAGCCCCCCTAAGCCTCACTCCTTCGCCGCCGAAACCTCATCCCACAACCGATGAACCATCGCCTTGAACTCTTCGTCCAGTGGTACAGGGTGAATGTCGGCGTCTTCCAACTCAGAATCACGAATTTTTTCGCCACCTAATTTTAGTGCTTTACGTAAATCCACCTCGGCGCCTTCCCGGTCTCCAAGCAGGAACTTTATATATCCACGATTTCCCAAATCAATGGGGTTTTCAGGGGAATAGGACAAAGCTTCATCAAAACTTGTTAAAGCAGATGACAAGATCTTTCGCGTGTCTTTGCTGCTCTTTTTGCCAACCCATTTACTCTTGGCTTCTATTAGGCTCGTAACCCCGATACCGGTATGAGCATGCGAAACTCGCTCGCGGAGCGCCGCTTCCTCGGCGTCGCCGTAACGGGAGATTATTTCTTCATAAGTTTTAAGTTCTTCGTCTGGTTTATTCTGTTTCTCCAGTGTGGTTGCTTTGTATACAAGGGCTCTGGCGACTTGGTCCTGGAGATCTGCTTGCTTGTTGTTGCCAAAACGAGAGATGACTTGTTCATAGACTTGAAGTTCTTCCTCCAGTTTGTCGTGTTCCCACAATTCAACCGCTTTATTATTGAATGATCGGGCAATTTCAACGTCTGGGACACCCTCTTTCTTACTCGTGTCGTGGAAAAAATTAGCAGCTATTTCGAGTTCGTCTTGTCCGCGTGCAATCTCCTCAATGGGCCACCAATCCTCGGCAGAGTGCGTCTCATGGTTAATATTCTCGCTATTTATCATTATGTTCTCTTGTATTTCTTTGATGATCTCCACTCGTTTTCTGGCCTCTTTCTCGTGTCCATCAATTTCTCCGATAGCGTTCTTGGCTTCTTTTACATGGCCATCAATTTCGTCAGTTGCTTTTTTGACTTTCTCGTCGATTTGTAGGCTAAACCCTTCGAATTGGCGGTCTAATTTTTCTTCGTTGCTGAGCAACCATGTGCCTATGGCCTCTTCAGCTTTCGCTTCTGCCTGTCGGGGAGTATAAAAGAATGTGTAGCCACCAATGACCGCTAGCAGTGCTGTGATCATCACTCCGACCCAGCCTGCCCAGCCAAGAAACCCATCAATCCGGTCGTCCTGCAAGGACATCCACGTCGATATGCTCTCCATCCCAATGGCATTGATTTTTTCCTGATGCGCCACCGCATCCTTCAGCCGATCCACATCGCCCCGCAACGTCTCAAACCGTGCGCGAAACTCTCTCCCGCGGTCTCTCCGTTTGGCGACGCGGCCCTGGCGGTATTGCTGGTCGGCGGTTAGGGATTGTCTGAGGTCGTTGAGGTCCTGGCTCAGGCGATCAACCTCTTTGGCAATGTTGGGGGGCTCCTGGGCGCTCGTCTGGCCACCGAGAATAAGCAGGGTGATAAAAACAACGATGCCGAGACGCCGGGCCATGGAAACCTCACGGGTAAAGAGATAAGACATTTCACCCGTCAGTTATGAACGAACTGGGATCAGGTTGCAAACTGGCAACGTGAGGCGACCATCGCCTGGATGGTGAGGGTGCTGGTGATAAGGTTCGCTCGAACCCGGTGCGACTACTTCACAATCAGGCAGTTGCAGTGGGCTTTTTCCAAGACCTGTTGCGAGACGCTGCCCATGAGCAGGCCCTTAAGCGGACTCAGGCCGCGGCTGCCAAGCACGATCAGGTCGACGTCGAGGTTTTCGATGGTCCTGATGATTTCATCGGCGCTATCGCCTTCCAGAATTTTCCCGTCAACGGCACTGATGGCAGACTCGAGCGCATCCTGTTTGGCGCGTTCGACAATCTTTTCCCCGATGGCCTCAATGATCTGATGATCAAAGCGGTGGCGTTCGACATCGACGGTTGCGACAGCCAGTTGGGCGGGCATCTTGCCTGCGATACTGCCAAGTACTTCCTGTAGATGGGGTTGTCCAGAGACCAGATTTTCAACTTCTGCCATGCGTCTGAGGGCGGCCGGCGGTTCGCCGTGCATCAGCACATGAAGGACGATGAGTTCGGAGCCACATTTCGCGGCGAGTTCAGCAGCAATATGTACAGCTTTCTCCGCCAGCGATGAGCCGTCTGTGGCAACAGCGATTTTGGTGAACATGATTTGTCCTCCCACACTTGTTTCCAGATGATAATGTTAAGGGTTCCGGAATTTCGGTGCCATGACGTGGGTCAACAAGGGGAATCAGGGGCCGCTTGCCGTTTCCCCAGGTTTACCGGAATCTAAACAGTGCAAGATCAATATTGATAGATGACCGACCCTTCGGTGAAACCTGCACCAACACCTGTCATTAATATCTTTTCGCCGCGTTTAAGCTGACCGTTTTCCCAATGCCGCGCCAATGTCAGGGGAATTGTTCCCGCAGAACTGTTGGCGAAATCATCAATCGAAAAAACCACACATTCCGGCCTGAGGCCTACCTTTCGACACGCTGCGTCGATGATTCTGCGATTGGCTTGGTGGGGGATCCACCAGTCGATATCCTCTGGAGTTATACCCGCCGATGTCATGACGGCTTGCGCGGTCGCCGTCATCGACTCGATTGCGGCAGAAAATGCGGCCCTGCCGTCTGATAGTTGAATGGCACAATCTTCAGCGAGCGTGTCATGAGAAAATGGTTGTCGGCTACCGCCGGCAGGTATTTTGATCAGATCATAATGCTGCCCCTGGGATGACAGACTTGCCCCTAACAAACCGGTATTCTGCTCAAGCGTGGGTGTGAGGACGACAGCACCGGCGCCATCGCCGAATAAAATACTGCTGGCCGGGTCTTCCAGATTGATCCGCCGGCTCAAGACGTTGGCGCCAACCACAAGCGCATTTTTGTTATGGGTGCGAACAAAACTGTCCGCCAAAGTCAGGGCATAGATAAACCCGCTACACGCACCCGCCAAATCCATGGCGCCACCATGACTGCCGAGTTTATGGGCGAGCAGCGGTGCCGATGGTGGCAGCAGATGGTCGGGGGTGCTGGTGGCCAGCAAAATGAGACCAATGTCTGGCCCGTCAATTTTCGCATTGTTCATGGCGGCGACCGCGGCATGATAGGCCAGATCGCTAACCGCCTCATTCTCTGCCGCAAATCGACGGGTGCGGACGCCGGTTCGTTGTTCAATCCAACCATCCGGCAGGGATAATCCGTGTTCCAGTTCGGCGCTGGTCACACGTTTTTCTGGTGCATAATACCCGTTGCCGACAATGGTGGATCTGTTTTCCATTCAGTTACTCTTGCGGTTGCGGAGTGAAATCATCGTGGTGAAAGTTTTGCTGAAATGCATCAGCCAATGAATCGCAACTTAGTTGGGTCACTATGGGCAAGCGACCCAGGCGGAGAACCTCGCCCATCGCGATAATGGTGCGCTCGGAATCCTGATTTTCATCGCCGATGAAGACCACACCAAGGACCGGCAGGTGGCGTTGTCTTAACGCCTCTATGGAGAGCAGTGTGTGATTGATTGTGCCCAGTGTTGTGCGCGCACACAAGATCACGTCAGCGTCCCAGTCTTTGAACTGATCAATCAATAGAACCTTCCGCGACAACGGTACAAGCAGACCGCCGGCCCCTTCAATAATCAGTGGTCGATCAACGCTTGGCGGTCTCAATTTTTTCAGATCAATGTCAACGCCATCAATTTCAGCTGACATATGGGGGGAGGCCGGAGTCTTCAAGGTATAGGCTTCGGGCAATAGTCGGCCGTCGGGCAACCTCGTCAAACGGCTAACAGTCTGCCTGTCGGTTTCCTCATCAAGTCCAGCCTGAACCGGTTTGTAATAATATCCGTCCAAGGCCTGTACCAGCATGGCGGAAAAAACGGTTTTACCGATATCGGTGTCAGTGCCTGAAATAATAAATCGAGGGCTCATCAGGTAACGTGCTCCAAATTGTCGGCCAACACATCAATCATGGATCCAATTTCTGCCTCGTCAACATGCAGGGTCAGCGATATCCTGAGGCGGGCCGTGCCAGCGGGAACCGTTGGTTGGCGGATACCGCGAATGTCAAAACCGTGTGCTTGAAGGGTTGAAGACAGTTCCATGGCAGCACCATCCCGCCCGACCATAATTGGGATGATTTGGGAACTGCTGCCTCTCAGACCACAGCGATCAAATAGGCGCGTGTTGGTGAAACTGATCAGCCGCTGCAAATCGTCGTGGCGGTGCGGGTCCCGTTGCAAGACAGACAAGGCCGCCCTGACGGCGGCGGCCATCAGGGGTGAGGGGGCTGTTGAATAGATAAAGGGACGCGAGCGGTTGATGATGTACTGACACAGGATATCCGGCGCGCAGATTAGTGCCCCATGCGATCCGAGAGCTTTGCCACAGGTGTGCAGGCAGATAACGTTATCCCGGCCTTCAAACTCGGCGGCGAGGCCGCGCCCTTGGTGTCCAAACACGCCGGTGGCATGGGCTTCATCAATCATTAAATACGCATCATACTGGTCAGCGATTTTTATCAGGTCACCGAGCGGCGCCCGATCCCCGTCCATACTGTACAGGCTCTCGACAACGATCCAGACCCGGCCGGTGTTACCCTTATCTCGCCATGTACGGATGGCATCCTCCACGGCACCTGGGTCATTGTGCGCGGCTTCCATGGCGGTGGCTTTCCCGGCCCGCATACCCTCATGACAACTGGCATGGATGAGCGCATCATAAACGACCAAATCGCCGTGCTGGGGCAAGGCGGTCAAAAGGGCATAATTGGCGAGGAAACCCCCGCCCATAAACAAGGTCCGTTCGGCGCCAAAAAACGTTGCGGCTTCCGCTTCCAAGGCGACGATCTCATCATCGTTTCCGCGCAGCAGGCGCGATCCACCCGAACCTATGGGAACCCCCCGTTCCACGGCATCTTGGATTGCCTGTGTTAAGACGTTCGAAGTGCTGAGGGCAAGGTAATCATTGGATGAAAAATCGATGCCCTGACGTGGGGATAATCCGCGAAGCAAATTACGACGATCAAGTGCCTTCAGTGATTTTTCGTATCGATCAAGCATGGTCAGAGCATGTCAGTTATGTAGTTGGTCAGCCTAAACTGCTAACGCCCAAAACGAGTTGCCCATTCCGGTACAACTTGGCAAATCGTATCCGTCAGCCGGGTCAGATCTTCCTCACCAATGGTGTATGATGGGGTCAGATAAACAACGTTGCGAAACGGCCTGATCCAACAGCCCAATTCGGTAAACCGGTCGCGCAACCATTGAAGTTCCTCAAAGGCCTGAATGTCCATCTGCACCGCACCGATATCGCCGCGCGCTCGGACATCCACAACGCCCGGAACCGTTCGACAGGGTTCGAGGGCACTGGCGAGATGGGCCTGAATACTCATGACCTGTTCAAGGCGCGGTTCGCGTTCGAATAAATCGAGAGAAGCATTTGCAGCACTGCAGGCCAGCGCATTGCCGGTAAAGGTTGGGCCATGCATCAGGCAATGTTCGAGTTTGTCAGACAGGAAACCGTCAAACAACCGGTCCGTCGCTATGGTCGCGGCGAGCGGGGTGGTGCCGCCGGTGATGGTTTTAGACAGCGTCATGATATCGGGAACCACATCGGCCTGTTCGCAGGCAAACATCGCCCCCAGCCGTCCGAGTCCAACAAAGATTTCATCAAAAATCAGGAGCAATCCATGTGCGTCGCAGAGACGGCGAAGGCGCTGTAACGTAGCAGCATCATGAAACAGCATGCCGCCGACCCCTTGGACCAGCGGCTCAACGATGACAGCAGCGCAATCCGCACCGTGATCTGCCAGAAGGCGAGAAAAGGCGTGCTCGGACTCATCCGTGCTCGGCAAGTCCGCTATAATTTGATGGGGAACGACGCCTGCGAACGCAGCGTGAAATCCATCTTTGGGATCGCACAACGACATCGTTGCGAAGGTATCGCCGTGATACCCACCCCTGAAACAAATAAATTTGGTGCGTTTTGTCTGCCCCTGATTGTGCCAGTACTGAGCCGCGATCTTAAGCGCCAGTTCAACAGACACGGAACCAGATTCAGAAAAAAACACGCGATTGAGATCACCGGGTGCAAGTGCTGCCAGACGGGTCGCCAGGGTAAATGCCGGCTCGTTTGCCAACCCGGCCAGCATGACGTGGGGCATTGTTTCCAGTTGGCGCGTCATTTCAGCGCGAATATGTGGGTGGTTATAGCCATGACAGGCCGCCCACCAGGACGCACAGCCATCAATCAGTTCTCGCCCATCGGCAAGTTTGATGCGCGTTCCTTCTGTGGCAACAACGGCTTGTGGCATTGGTGCCGTCTGCATTTGGGTGTAGGGCATCCACATATGCTGGTAACCCTTGGTCAGCCAGCCGGGATGTTGAGCTTGTGAAGTCATTAAGGATTTCGCCCGAGACTTAACGCCACGTCCTGCTCCGCGTCTTCCGGCACTTCCAGGGCCTTACCGCATTCAGGTGTTTCGGTTTGTGATAGTGCGGTTGGTGAAATGCCCAACTTGGCGAACAAGCGTGCGTCTTTGTCTTCCTCGGGATTATCCGTGGTCAGCAGTCGATCGCCAACGAATACTGAGTTTGCGCCGGCAAAATAACAAAGAGCCTGCATTTCATCGCTCATTTCAGTCCGCCCGGCCGACAAGCGGACGACCGACTGTGGCATCATGATTCGGGCGAGTGCAATGGTGCGGACGAACTCAATCGGATCAATTCTAGGCGTATCACCCAACGGCGTGCCTTCAATGGGGATCAGCATATTGATTGGAACACTTTCCGGGTGCTCTGGCAGGTTGGCCAGCGTCAGCAGCATATCAACCCGGTCCTGTGCTGTCTCGCCCATGCCGATAATGCCTCCTGAACAGACGTTAATTCCGGCTTCACTGACACGCGCCAATGTATCGAGGCGGTCAGCAAACGTTCTGGTCGTGACGACTTTGTCATAATATCGTTCAGAGGTGTCGATGTTGTGGTTGTAATAGTCGAGGCCGGCATTTTTCAGTTTTGGCATATCGTCATCGGACAGCATACCCAGCGTCATGCAGGTTTCCATGCCGAGTGCTTTGACGCCTTCGATCATCTCGCATATGGCGTCCATGTCACGCTCTTTGGGGTTTCGCCAAGCGGCCCCCATGCAGTATCGCGTGGCCCCACCTTGTTTGGCCTTGCGCGCTTCTGACAGAACCATATCAACCTCGGCCAGCCGCGAGGCCTTCAAGCCGGTGTCATGATGCGTCGACTGGCTGCAATATCCACAGTCTTCTGGGCACCCACCGGTTTTGATGCTCAACAATTGCGACATTTGAACGCTATTGGGGTCAAAATTCTGGCGATGAACCGAATGGGCCATGAACAGAAGATCGTTAAACGGCAAATCATACAGCCGCTGCGCTTCCTTTGTGGTCCAGTCGTGGCGCAAAGAGGTGTTGATGATCGCACTACCGTTGTCGATCTGAATTCCACTATCACTCATTAACTGATATATCCCGGTAAAACGTCGAATTGGCGGTATCAGGGCAAAGTCGTTGAAACCAAGGTCGCAGCATGACGAATTTGATCTAAATAGTCACGTGCGATTATCTATCCAACATTGTCTTAATAGCGGCATTTCGCACATCTGACTATTCGGATATTTGCGTTGCATTCAGTATCATCGGCGGCATCACGAACTTCCGTTCCTGGCTAGATCCGGAAGTTCTCAAGCCGCTCTGATTTGGTCTCCCTTTAACCCAGAGCGGGCTAATACTGCTTCTGTATGTTTCGTCACCAAAATACCTTTATGGGTATCACCACCAACGCGACCACCAACTCTTTCTAATTCTATCCGGCAGATCGATGCTTAAGACGAGCTTGCTTTCACCGTGTTTGTTGTCGTGGGCTCTAAGCGTCACCCGTTTGAGGCCTTTTGGTACGGACACACCGGAAAGAGTTCGTGTAAAGGGTTGTTCATCTTCATGCGGATGCACGAACGTCAGCGTACCCAGGACCTTGCCGTCTGCGTCAAGGACCTCACATTTATTCGCATAATGATCCCATCCGGAATCGTTGTGGCGAAGGGTTATGCTAAAATCAAATTTGTCATCCCCTTGATATTCGACATCCGCCTTTTCGACTATTACGTCATCGGCAAAGGCGTTGCCGGATAACAAGACCATTAGTATTGCAACACCGGCTAATCGCATGTGTCCCCCCCCGAAAATAGAGTAATTTGATCTATAGCCTAAATGTCTTAGCGCCGTCGAAGATTGTATTTTACGTTGCGATTGAAAAAACGTTATCTCACTCATCGCTTTCAACGCCGAAATGTTGATCATAGTCATTAAAATACACCTTCGGCTCGAACTGTCGAGTTTCACGCGCGTCCCTGCAATTGAACAGTTGCGGATTGGAAGCATTACAATGGCAGGCAAAATTTGCTATCATGGCGCGTTTCGATGCGTCGGCAAATTGAGAGAGGTCATGATCAGAACGATAGCCGTCGTTGCCGTTTTCCTCGTCGTATGGATTAATACGGCGACCCGAAACGCAGAGGCGGATTTCACTCTGGAAGTCCAACGATGCGACGACGCTCGGTCTCAACCCGACATCCGCATAGTCGCCTGTACCCGCAATATTCAATCGGGGCGGTTCACCGGTAAGAATCTTGCGGTCGCCTTTTCAAACCGAGCCCTGGCTTACCGGAAAAAAATGCAGTGGGACAAAGCCCTTGCAGACTTCGACGAGGCCATCCGTTTGAACCCTGATTTTGTCTATGCCTTCAATAACCGTGGCAATGTCTATTTTTTCAAAGGCCAATTCGACCGGGCCATAGCGGATTTCGACGAGGCCATCCGTTTGAACCCCGATTTTGCCGAAGCTTTTGGCAACCGGGGAAATGTTTACAGAAAGATAAGCCAGTTTGATCGGGCCATTGAGGACTACAATGAGGCCATTTACAGGAACCCCCATGATGCCCAGGTTTTCGCTGACCGGGGGCTGACCTATGAAAAAAAAGGCCAGAAAACCGAGGCCCTGCAGGATTTCAACAGAGCCTATGGACTGGGATTTCGCCACTCGTTGCTGTTACAGAAACTCCGTGATCTCGGTGAAATACTTTAATCGCCGCGGCGTTCACCTTCAGATCAACTTGCACTGTTCTGTTATGGCTACCGGTGGCAGTGAGTTACCGCCCCCAAATATGTCCGCTTTAGAGCGGTAAGCGGACATGAAATAAACCTCCCAAAAATGTCTGTTGTTGACCCAAAGGAGACATGTTGTATCAAGCAAAAAGCTGGTATTGGCACCACCACCATTGCTACATTCGTTTTTGTTTATCAACTCGTAGCAGGAACGATTAGCAATGAAGCGACTGGGAAAAGTAATCGTCCTAGGTCAAAATTTCAAACATCAGTGGCAACATATTTCAAGCACCATTCGAATTGGGCGTGTGGTATCGCTGTCTTTTGCGTTGCTTGTTGGGCTGGCGCTTTTTGTTGGCCCGGCCAATTCAGAATCTACCGAGAAGTTTACCTACACCACGGAAGAAGTGAAGAGTCACCTAATCAAGGCCCATTCACGAACTTATGGATATCCTAAGTGGATTACACCTATTCGGTACAAGTTTTTGGACTTAGCAGGCACTGAATTACAGGAAGAATTTCACCGGGTCGTGAACAACGCACGAACGCGGTTTGGGATTGATATTAAGTTGGACGACTCTCCCGAGCATAGCGGGGCAAACCTTATAATTGTTGTAACCAACGACTGGAAGAAGGCGTTTTTTCATCCGTTGGTTCTCAATTCCACCGGCAGTTTTGGGGGCAAAGCTAATGCTAAAGCCGATGCTGAACATCAAGATAGGGAGAACCAGCATTCTCCATGGAAATATACTAAGCACAATAGCGCTGGTGGTATGAATAAAATAGTCGCGGTTATGAAACCACATTTGAATGATCCACCAGCTCTGACCCGCCTTATCAACACCTTAATTTATTCAAGTTTTTACCGCATAAGGGTTTCCAAATTCTGGCCGAAAAGCATTTGGTCCGGTCAGGACGATGAAGAGCTGTTGGCGGGGCCAACCCCGTTTGATGTAGCGCTTCTTGCTGCAGTATATGACCGCGACAATCCTCTTCCCCACTTACGAAAAGGGGGTCTGCAAATGTTGATAACCCGCGTTCTGGACGACTTAAAGAAGCAAGGTGCGTTAAGTGAGTAGTGAAGAAGTCTGGGTTTTGTTGTCGAATACCGTACGATAGCTAATGTCCGTTGTTGGCTAGATTCGGAAGTTTTAGGGCCTGTCTGATTTTGTCTGCTGTTGGGCCGAAAGCGGAAGTTATCCGTAGGAAATCTGCATTCTCATAACTCGATGTCCGTTATGAGGGGGAGAACGGACGTATTTTTACCCCCGAGAAAACTTCTCTTAATGACCCAAAGCGGAAGTGGATAACTCGTTATCTTCAGCTAATTTGGATGTTTCTCCAGCCATTCGTCGGCTAGGCGTTGACCCATATCAATCTCAGTAGGGGTTAAGTCAGTAAGGAATAAGTCCCTCATAAATTTCGCATCCTTGGCGCCCAACCGATCAGCAATAAGCAACCACTTGTGCGCTTGGTTTCTGTCCTTTGGAACGCCGCGTCCACGCGCGTAAAGTACTCCAAGTATGGATTGCGCGGCAGAATTCCCTTGTTCGGCGGCACGTGTGAACCATTTGAAGGCCAACTTGCGGCGCTTAGGAATATGTTTGGCTTTAGAGTAGGTCATGCCAAGAAAGTATTGGGCTTGAGCATGCCCTTGCTCGGCTGGCAGTTTAAATATGTAGAGCGCGGTCGAAAAATCTTCCTTGAGCAAAGCGTCTAAACCTTTCTCGATGTCCTCTTGAGATAGATTTACATCTTCATTCGGGACCTCCGCGTCGGACGGCGCAGGAACTTTCGCCTCGACAGTCGCGGTCGTCCTGAACGGATGCTCCTCTATCCACTTTTTAGCGAGTTGCTCGGCGATTTTCTTCTCTGCAAGGGACAATCTGCCGTCAAAAAACCCCATATCATCTATAGCGAGTTCATAATCATTTGCGGCGCTGATTGTCCACCACATCAAAGCACGAGTGAAATCCCGTGGGACGCCTTGCCCATAAATGTACATATCGCCCAAATAATACTGGGCCGAAGCACTTCCCTGTTCGGCAGCGAGTTGAAGCCATTTCAGCGCGGAATCATAGTTCTGCGTAACAGCCTCTCCAATCCTATACGTAACACCTAGAGTCGTTTGGGCCTCGGAACTCCCATGGTTTGCCGCAAGGGTTAGCCATTTAACGCCTGCTGCCTTATCTTGCGGGACATCTTTACCGTATATGTACATCCAGCCAAGAGCGAACTCGGCATCTACAAATTCCTGTTCCGCCGCAAGCGTGTACCACTTGATCGCCGATTTATAGTTTTGCTCGACTCCATGCCCTTTCAAATACATCGTTGCCAAGTTGGCCTGTGCGGCAGCATTTCCTGATTTTGCTGCACGACCGAACCATTTAGCGGCGGCTTCATGGTTCGGGGGAATGCCTTGCCCTTCGGAGAACACTAACCCCAAGCTGAACTGAGCCCTGACATCTCCCAGTTCGGCAGCAAGTTTGTACCACTTGATGGCATCATTGAGGGCTTCCTGCTTATCAAAAGCCCGACCCAACTGATACTTAAAGCGGGCTTCATTCGGAAACAGTGACACGGCATCTTTGCAGGCCTGAATAGCGTTTTCCGGGTTCAGATCACTCCATTCGACACCCGCCCCAACCTTTTCTGGATGTTTTGGGTGCGCAGCTAATTTGTCACAATTATGCTCGGGGGCCGGATTAAGTTCGTTTGCAAAAGTTACGTCAATTCCAACGGACAGCATCAACGCGACAATGGAAAAAGTTAGCCGAATTATCATCTGGAAATCTCAAAATAATTGCAATTGTGAAATTAGCGGGAAATCTAGTTAGGAAAAAGACTGTTACATAAAAAAATATAAAGCTGCCAAGGATCATAAAGCCGCGACTTCCGCTTTTGGCTAGATTCAGAAGTTTCCGGGCCTGTCTGATTTGGTCCGCTGTTGGGCGGAAAACGGAAGTCTTTTGCACGAAATCTGCATTCTCATAATTCGATGTCCGTTGTGAGGGGGAGAACGGACGTATTTATACCCCCACCAAAACTTCTCTTAATGACCCAAAGCGGACATTGGCTCGTGCCGAGAAGTCTAACGTGTCATTGAAAAGACGAAAGAGTGGCAGCAATCGTAATTCACCAATATGAATGACGATTGGAATAGATATGATCATACAGATCAGAGGAAAATAATTAACATCCCTTGTAGTTTCTTTCTTTGCATTCACGGGCAAGTTTTAACGCTGTTTCAATCTGGGTAGGGGTCATCTGGTTCTCAAGTTCGTCTCTTCGTTTCCCGTCGCTCGGACTTCCGTGCGCTGACGCTATGTTGAGCCACATATGTGCGCGAACGAAATCTTTTTTGAGGGTTTCTGAACCTTCCATATACGTGGTACCAAAAACGGTTGAAGCCAATACAGGGAATGTCTTTTCCTGTTCGGCAGCAAGGATAAGCCACTTGATGGACGTACTATCATTGCGTTGAACACCTAGCCCATTAAGATACATCGACGACAGAGCGTATTGGGAGGTGGCGGACCCTTGTTTAGCTGCACGTGTAAACCATTTCAGGGCCATTTTGTAATCCTGCGCAACAACTTTGCCATTTCTGTAAAACCCACCCAAGGTACTTTGGGCGATGGCATGTCCCTGCTCCGCAGCAAGCTTGTACCACTTTAGCGCTGTCTTGATGTTCCGTTGAACGCCTTGTCCATTTCTATACATTATTCCCAGAATCATTTGGGCTTCAGGGTCTCCCTGTTCTGGGAAGTCTAATTCCAGCATGGTGGTTATGAAATCTCTTTTTTTATATGCTTCCAAACCTTTATGTACATCTGCGGGAATCGCGGAAGTCGCAAAAACAAACGTGAAAGAGAACAGGCTAAAGATAAGCAATTTTTTCATCGCAGATTTCTCATAGTTGTTCTGATGTGTAGTTAGTGTTTTAGCAACGGACGTAAATCTCAGTTACGGTATCCAACAAATTTCAACACCCTATATAACTTTTATTCTTACATTCTCTGGCGAGTTTAACAGCTTCTTTCATCTGTATTGGCGTCATCTTTCTCGCTAGTGCATTTCCCTTTTCTGACGCAGGCCCAAACCCCCCAGATGATGTAGCGACAATCATCCACATAAGAGCACGAACATTGTCTTGTTGAACGCCATGCCCATTCTGGTACATCAAGCCTAAACTATACTGCGCGTTAGGATTCCTCTGTTCGGCTGATAGAATGAACCACTTAACGGCAACTTTGTAATTTTGAGCGACACCTCGTCCTTTTTCGTACAATCTACCTAGATGTAACTGAGCAGAAGCCTTATTTTGTTTTGCTGCGAGGGTGTGCCACTTTACGGCTAGCTTGTGATTTTGGGGACCGAAACGACCCGAGCTATACATAAATCCTAGTTGGCTTTGGGAATCGACGTGCCCTTGTTCCGCTGCGAGCGTGTACCATTTTAACGCATCCTTAACACCGCCACCTATTCCTCCTCTATATGAGGCTCTAGTACTATATAACGCTCCCAGTTTTATTTGAGCATCCAAATGTCCCTGATTAGCTGCACGTTTGAACCATTTAATTGCCGGCGCAAAGTTACGACGAGGGCGCTCTCCCTGTATAATAAAATCAATCGGCCCTTGTTCTAAGTACAAGATGCCCAGATTGAATTGAGCATCAATATGTCCTCTGTCAGCAAGTGGTTTCCATTCTTTCAGAGCCGATGCGAAGTCTTGTCGTTGAGCCGCTTCCAGCCCCCGCGCATAACCAGCTGAATCCTCGGGTGTAAATACCAGAGAAGTCTCGGGTGTAATTACCTGAGTAGTAGTGTTGCATGCAGCTAATGACAACATCGGCAATAGGGATACCAAAATATAGAAATATCTTCGTCCGTGTTTTTTGTTATTAATGCTCATTTTCGTCCTACTATTTTACAACAACTTAAGCTAGTGCATATGGCTTCTATCACTGTGACTACCTATTTGATTTGTCGGATCGTCGATTAAGTCAAACTAAATTAAATATACTTTCTATGCTCCCACGTACAATGGAATACAGTAAAAGAGCAATGTCCGTTTATGGCTAGATTCGGAAGTTCTCAAGCCGGTCTGATTTAGTCCGCTATTGGGCGGAAAGCAGAAGTAATCCGCACGAAATCCGCATTTTCAAACTCGATGTCCGTTGTGAGCCGTAGAACGGACCTCAATCCGGACAGGCATTTTCTTCTGTTGTTGACCCATAACGGAAATTGACATCAGGTTTGCAGAGTGTCTCTGAATTCGGTTTCCAAGAGAATGTAGAGCCTTAATCAAGTTCAAGTTTCTTGCGTCTGGCCTTGTGTTTTTCGAGCATAAGCTGCACTCGATAGGTTTTTAACCGCAATTGAAGGGACTTTAGTTCCCCTTCGCTTTGGCCCTCGGACTGAGCAAGCGAAATCGCATTTTCTTGATTGCGGATCGCTTCTTCGTAGCGTTTAGCGTCCCCATGTGACATTGCTAGTATATGGTATCCTCGGCTAGTTTCTTTGGACTTCAAAGCGGATTTCACGAGTTTTGTGGCCATTTCAACATCTCGACCTAAATTTGCTGGCAAGAGCAGTAAATTCATCGCGAAATCGAGAAGGATTTCGGCATTGTCTGGGTCGAGTTCGACTGCACGTTTGAAATCGTCAGCGGCTCTTTTCATATCCCCCAAAATAACAAAGAATTTTGCGCGGTTAGACCAGAGTTCAGGATCGTTGGGAGCGATCTTCAGCGTTGAATTATAATCTTTCAACGCCGCCTGCATGTCGCCCTTTAGCAAAAAGACACGGGCACGGTTCTTGTATCCGTCGACAATGTCGGGATTGATTTCTATTAGTCGACTGAAATCACGTATTGAGTCATCGTAGCGTTTCAGTTTCTGAAACAAAATCGCGCGATTGCGTAGGGCTACTTTGTCCTCGGGGTTCAGCGTAAGTGCTTCGTTTAGATCAACCTCTCCAGCTTTAAATCGCCCTGCATTGAGGTGAATTCCGGCGCGCGTCACGTAAACCATTGCCATTTTCTTGGTATTTAGCGATGGCGCATTCAATATGAGAAGGTCGCAAGCTCTCATTCGTTGCGCCTCGGGAAATTGTTTTCCAAAACAACTCTCTACGGATTCCCGAACTGATGCCGACCACGCCAATGTTGAATGCCCCAACAGAACGGCCGAAAATACGGATAGAAAAAGAAGTCCGCCCTTTGAAATTACCATGCCTGCTCCACAGAATTGTCTAAACTGTTGTGCGTATTATGTAGACTTTCGAACGCACAGCCAAACCTTATCCCGTTAGCTCCAGAGAAAATTTCCATGTCCGTTCATGGCTAGATTCGGAAGTTCTCAAGACGGTCTGATTTAGTCCGCTATTGGGCGGAAAGCGGAAGTCATACGCACGAAATCTGCATTCTCAAAATTAGATGTCCGTTATTAGGGGCATAGCGGAAGTAAAATGACACCCGCGAAAACTTCTCTTAATGACCCATAACGGACATCAGCTTTCGATGTTAAGGGACACCATGGAATCTCAACACTTGTGGTAATCTCAGCGTTATTTCTTTCTCAATTACCGGTTGGCTTTGGTCTGCTTATTAACTCCTGAAGTTCTCTTTGTTCCCGAAAATCAAGACATAGAAATTAAGTATTACTTGGTAAAATATCATTAAAACCCCACCACTAAACATTGCCAATAAAAACGTAAACAAGGAATAACTGAGTTGGGAGAGAGCGGTGGAAGAAAATGCTAAATACGTGATAGTGGGATCAATCGCTTCATACATAACAAATCCCAAACCCACCAACACTATGGAAAACATTAGTATTTGGCCAATTAATTGCCATCGCTTTAAGTTTACCAAAATAGCGTGCCACGCGGGAGCGCGAAGCAAATAAACCAAAACAATATCTTGGACAATGAGCGCCTGAACGCCGTAAAGATATAGGATCGATACTAAGTTCCAATTTTCAGAATTGCATTGTAAATCATTCTGAAAATTTACTTTTTGTTCGCAAATGAAGCGGATTTGGTTTGTAAAAATACTGGCGTTGCCAATTTTCAGCCATTCAAACAGACCTGCTTTCGTGACAGAAAAGTTGAAAACGCTTACGACAATGACAATAAAACATGACCACGCAGAAAACAAAAAGTATGGGATTCCGCGCCAATCTCCAATTCGATCCAACACATCTTCTTGAGAATCACTAAGATATTCTTTGCTGTCAGGCGTAAAATAGGCAACCGCCATTACGATAAAAAACATTAGCAGCGCCGGTGGAAAGATTGCACCTGCTGAAACGACAATTATGCTAATTGCGACCGCAATACGGCCATAATTTGTAGCAAATGGAATTGTAAACCTATGTAAGTTAAACATACAGATTTCGCACTTTACTTAATCAAGGTTCTCAAATATCTCTTCGATAGTAATCATTCGCTCACGATATCCTCAGTTGGGAGAATCTACGATGGTTCATCTCTCTTTAACGGATGACAGTCTAGTCCTATTTGACAGACTACCGCGAGTAAACATTTGAATTCATTGATGTCCGTTGTTGGCTAGATTCGGAAGTTTCCGGGCCTGTCTGATTTGGTCCGTTGTTGGGCGGAAAGCGGAAGTTATCCGCACGAAATCTGCATTCTCATAATTCGATGTCCGTTGTGAGGGGGAGAACGGACGTATTTTTACCCCCGCGAAAACTTCTCAGTTTAACCCATAACGGACATGTCATAGGCGGGTGCGTCAATGAATAATATAGGTTATTCCCACGCCAATAAGGATTTGTACTAGATTTAATCTAGAACATTACGTCAAAAACTAATGGAGAGATTAGAGCCAATATCAGTATGTCGAATCCTAAGTTAGCGTATGTTATTTTCCGCCCGCACTTCACTGTAATTATTGAAAATACAATAAGTAAAAAAATAATGATCATTGGCAGGGAGGCAATGGTCATTGGAATAATTGTGCTGGACGAAGGAGAACCAGACACCATAGCACCGACGACTGCTACTACAGGGATTGTGATCGCAAACCCCAACATTAACAGAAGGTTTAGAGTTATAGCAGCGAATTTAAGTCGTTTGGTGCTAACAGTCACTTTTGTTTGCAGTCCATTTTAACTTTTGATTTGGGGCGCTATATTATCACTCATGGTAGTGAAGCCGTTAACCTCAAGTCAATGGGATTTCGTTGTGCAGTCCCTCACTTCGACGTGGGCATGCCGTGTATAAAGGATCAAGTCATGACCGATAATAAAACAACTGAAAGAACAAGCGGTGAAAGTCGGAGCGGTTTGTTGCCTGGATACTTACACATTGATCATGACAATCCAGGTCGGTGGACGGAAAACGCCATTGATGACGTGGTCAACTTAGCGGTCGCAATGCGTAATGATATCGAAATCTCGTCATTGTTAGGTGGACCTAACAAAACTGGTCAACCGATTACTGAAGAACAACAAGAAACCGTTCACCGTTTTCAAGTCGATCATTTCAAAAACAACGGACGAAAAATGCCTCTATATGCGAACCACGCTAACAGACTTTTATTCGATTTTTTTACCAACAAGTTTGATGACCTGAATTCGAACATGGCGAGGGAGTATGTCTCTTCCTGTTCGAACGTTTATTCCGCGCTTCCTAATTACGAAAAATCCCTACTGTAAAAGTCAGGCCAAACAAAAGAAATGCTTAATGTCCGTTGTTGGCTAGATTCGGAAGTTTTCAAGCCGGTCTGATTTGGTCCGCTTTGTGGCGGAAAGCGGAAGTAATCCGAGCGAAATCCGCATTCTCATAATTCGATGTCCGTTGTGAGGGGGAGAACGGACGTATTTTTACCCCCACCAAAACTTCTCAGTTTGACCCGAAGCGGTCATTTGAAATGGTATAGATCAGCCTGACTCGAATACATTGGGACGTTCATACCATCGAAGACAATTTTCTTAGTAAATTTTACATTTTCATGAATATGGATTGGGCCGAGAAGGCGACTGGAGTTAACCCATATCGGCCTGTATATCACCTCGCGTGATATTGCTGGCCGAGTACCGTCCTCTCTGTCGATCAAGGTCTCTGTGTATACCCGCAGATCGGCCCCTAAAAATAGCTTTAATAAGAATGGCAGTTTCACAACATTGTACTCTCTATACATAGAATACCGAGAAGTGCTTTTCGCTATTTGCATTCTTGAAATGCTAACATACTGCTGAATACCTTCCGCGTATCTGTACCGCGCTCGTACAACCGTTTTTCCTTGACTGTATAATTTGTACTCGCTGGCTTGATTATCGATACGGGTAAATCGGATGTATGCAGGAGTTCTGATTATGTCTGCATTCGCTTTGTTTTTTTCAATGCCACCCGGAAAAATCTCAACGTCAACAAATTTCATACCACCTATATCGAGCAATTTTGCACATAAGGCATCGCATTCATTCTTATTTAGCTGCAACCCCATTGCGGGGGGAGTGCCCGTTAGAAGGATATTGTTCTGTGGTTCAATAACTGTTGACGTATTGACACCACATTTCCCACCACACGCAATGGCGCCTCCCACCTGGCCGTAAAATAGTTGCAGCAATATAAAAAAGAACAGAGTGATTGCGAGTGCCGCCTCTGCATTTCTGTGCTTTGATATATTCTTAATTCTCCTACGAATTAGCCAATATATTGATGCTGGGAGAATAATGAAATTGATTGCTGCGACACTATTAGCAAGCAGTAAGCCTAATACAATTCCCAATACTCGCACCCTTTGTTTGAAATCACTGAATAAGTTGCAGATTTAGTTTTAGACCGACAGCCCCACGAATATTACCAAAGGTTGTTTCAAATTCAACATATCACAATGGTTGTAAAAACGAGATTAGCAGAATCAGCTGCATGATTAAAATTCCTTAGTAAATAAATTTGAGTTCATTGATTTCCTAACCCCCATTTTTGGTTCACCGTGAGGGTCCTACCAGACGGGGTAGCAATTTCTGCTTTTGGCTAGACTCGGAAGTTCTCAAGCCGGTCTGTTTTGGTCCGTTGTTGCGAGGAAAGCGGAAGTCTTCCGGACGAAATCTGCATCTTCAAATTCGATGTCCGTTGTGAGGGGGAGAACGGACCTAAATCCGGGCAGGTATTTTCTTCTCTTAATGACCCAAAGGAGACATACTTGCGGCCCCATTTAGTGAGGTATTCCACTTTAGATTTTCATCGATGTGAAGGTCTGCTAGAACCAATTAATGAACAAGATTACGCTGAGATCTTACGGATTTTTAGTCCAAGCGATTGCAAATTGGATCCAGATATTTGGATACAATGATCGCACGTATGTTATCGAAACAGAATCTGGCGAAAAGACCATCGAAGGTCCTTTTATTAGTGCTAATTCAGACAAACTTGGCGGCCGAAGCATGTGGTTTTTGAAAGACCTAGGAATTCTATTAGATTTATCCGACAGTACCCAAATAAGACCTTACAAGTTTGCTTGTGATATTGCCGACGCAAATGAAATATCCAGACGGAATTTCCACAAGGGTCCGCCATTCGACGTAGTGCTCAGGTTGTTTATAGACGTAATGGGCGAAAGATGTGGACTCGAAATAGAGTGGGATAGTGCATTTAATCCGCCTGATAGTTTGATGGACGCCCTCAACACGCTTGTTGACTTGGATTATGCGAAAATTATTGGTGATGAGTATGTGTGGACGGAAAAGATGGTGCCTACTCTTATAATGTGCGGGGCCGGACCCAACGACAAAGAAACTCGGGAGCGAGAGTGGGTACTGGGTACGAAGGCGGCACATGCTGCAATTGACAGGTTGCCAATCGAAATTCGTCATCAGATCGATGAATTAATGAAGGACTACACGCACAAAGACCGGGACCTTGATAACCTATGGAATGCAAAGGAATTGTTTAGAAAATATACATGGGAAAAGTTGCTCATCCAGGACGAAGCATTTGAAATTTTGTATCCTGGCTGCCTTCCTTACTAGAGATTTCAATATGTCCGTTGTTGGCTAGATTCGGAAGTCTTTGGGCCGGTCTGATTTAGTCCGCTGTTGGGTAGAAAGCGGAAGTCTTCCGCACGAAATCTGCATTCTCGTAATTCGATGTCCGTTGTGAGGGGGAGAACGGACGTATTTTTACCCCCGCGAAAACTTCTCAGTTTGACCCAAAGCGGAAGCCGGCAGCGTTTTAAGACTGCTATTTCCTGTGTTTCTTCATCCACTCACGAGCAAGTTTATGAGCTGTTTCGACCTGAGTTGGCGACATCTCTTGTTCAATGATGTCACGGTTCTTTCTCGCACCCACGTGTCCTTGGGTGGCGGCGATTTTCAACCACATTAGGGCACTGACATAATCTTTAGGGACACCTCTTCCCTCATCGTACATCACTCCCAGATTGTACTGGGCAGAAGCGATTCCGTTGCCTGCCGCAAGAATAAACCACTTGAAGGCAGCACTGTTGTCCAGTGGAACACCGTGTCCTTGTAGGTAAAATTGTCCTACATTGTACTGGGCAGGGGCATTTCCCTTTTTGGCCGCAAGAGTATACCATTTTAGTGCGGTGCCGTAGTTCTGTGGAACACCGCGTCCTTGTCTGTACAAATCGCCCAAGCTGCGCTGTGCAGCAACGTGTTCCTGTTCCGATGCTAGAGTGTACCATTTGACGGCAGTCCCGTAATCCTGTGGGACACCGTGTCCAGTGGCGTATAACAAACCCATATTGAACTGGGAATTTGCATACCTTTGATCAGCCGCGTGCTTGAACCATTTGGATGCAATCTTGTAGTCCTGTGGGACACCTAGTCCTTTAGCGTAAATCGCACCAAGATTGTGCTGGGCAGTGGCATCCCCTTGATCGGCAGCGAGTTTGAACCATTTGACAGCCGTCTTGTAGTTCTGTGTTACGCTTAGTCCATCAACGTATATTATTCCCAAATTGTACTGAGCAGGGGCGTGTCCTTGTTCAGCAAGAGGTTTCCACTCCCGTAGCGCAGTCACAAAATCACCTTTTTGTGCTGCATCCAATCCCTTTTGGAAGTCAGCAGAAAACGCAGCATTCCAGATTAGAAAAGTAAACAGAAGGACAGGGAGGAAGAGTAGTCGTTTCATCTGGAATATCTCACTGTGATTGTTAGTGTGAGATTAGCTGAGGAAGCAGAACAATAAAAGATGGCATGTGCAGCGTCTACGTCACCGATATTCTGAAATTTAACCACTTCCGTTATTGGCTAGATTCGGAAGTTTTCAAGCCAGCCTGTTTTTGTCCGCTGTTGGGCGGAAAGCGGAAGTAATCCGCACGAAATCTGCATTTTCAAATTCGATGTCCGTTATGAGGGGGAGAACGGAAGTAAAATGACCCCCGCCAAAACTTCTCTTCATGACCCATAACGGACATCTGAGGTTCCTCAACCGGTGCCAAAACCTCACTTAGCTGCAACGTCTTTATTTTCTGCCCCGTAGAAATCTACTCTTTCAGATAATTCATTGCCGCTTCACCAAAATACGATTCCTAAATTGGCTCAGTAGTAGATTCTTACCTAATTTCCTTAATCTTAATAGATTTTCGAAATTCGATACGTGACATACCCGGTGAAAAATTTTGCCGGTAAATTGGAGCGATCGCATTCAACAACGCATCTGACTGGGCTTCCTCCATCTCCGGAGTCAAATATCTTGCCCCCAATGCAATGTAGAGCGCTGCTCGTATACATGACCGCTGAAGGTTTTCATGGGATTTTGCGTCAATGAGAACCACTGATGCGTATATTTCGGATTTGAAATAAGAAAATCTATATACACAGTGGTTTTTCTTCCCGTTATCAATTCGGTTCTTTACGCTGTCCCACTTGGGCCAGCCTCGGAACAAGTCCTTCCCGCCCTCAAACATCTCGTATTGACGCGATAACGCGTCAGACAGATTGTCATGAAAGTAGAACACCATATTCCCAGGGCGGCGGTACTTTATATCTATTAAATCTCGAAATTTTACATGCGCGGGATAGTTAGTTTTCGCAATGAGATTCACATGCTTGTTCTTACGGTCGTCCAATATTGAGAGCGATATCGCATTTGGCTTACGCGCTATTGCCAAATGCCACATTTTTCGATCTTTTGCCCATTTCCATAATGCAGAATTCTCCGAAACTTCGTGCTCGCTCCCGAAGAATAAATCCTCAATCGAGCGCGTATCACCGGAACCAGCGACTGCTTCGAAAGGTCGAAACATCGCCACTTGAAGCAACAAAACGAAAAGTACTAATTTGTATATGACATTCACCTGCAATGCTTCGTCACCACTCCACAAACGCTATGCCCTCACCGGTCGGAGATCACAAAATTACGTGAGCGCAGGACAAAAATTAAACTATTCCACAGATTTCACAAATGTCCGCTTGTGGCTAGATTCGGAAGTTTTCAAGCCTATCGATTTATGTCTGCTTCTATACAGTAAGCAGACGTGAATATGGATGCACCATCAGGTCTGTTAATGACCCAAAGGAGACAAATACCTCGGGCAATGAGATGTCCGTTTTATGATCCAATATCAGACATTTGAGAATGGTGGGACAATTCAGTATGGTTCGATCACACGATTCTAGAATTCACTTTCCATAAAGGCTTTCGCTTACGATGAAATTACCTGCTGCAACGACCTTGGCCACGCTATTACTTGTAGCGTTAACCACACATTCTCGCGCCGGGAACGATCTTGATAAGTTCTATCAAGCACTTAATTCTGCTGACCTAAATGGTGCCTTTAAAATTCTGAAGCCTTTGGCGGATCAAGGGTTTCCGGAAGCTCAATATATGATGGGTAGGTTCTATCAATCAGGATACATGGTGAAGCCCAGCCTCGCAAAATCCCTCAAATGGTATGAGAGAGCCGCCTTAAATGGAAACGCTATAGCGCAAGTTCTGGTCGGAAACTCCTTTCGTGAAGGAGTTGGCCGCGTAGCAAATCTCAAAGTAGCTGCGGATTGGTATCAAAAAGCGTCAGAAAACCTACATCCTCACGGTGCATTCTTTTTGGGAATGATGCGTCTTCAAGGACGCGGCATTCCCCGAAGCGATGAAAAATCTATGGAATTGCTAGCATTGTCCAGATTTGCACATGGGGGAGATGTGAACCCCGATCAAATGAAACCGGCTTTCGAATATTTGAAAAACAAACTTCCCGCTGGCGCTTATGAACGCGCCATAGATAAAAGCCGAAGTGTTTTCAAGGCGAAGGCTGATGACGGAGGCCTCAAAGCCATTCTAGTCATGGCGTCCCGTTCCAATGGAAAGGGAAAGATTCAATGGTTGCGCAAAGCAGCAGACGGCGGAAATGTCGATGCAATATATAAGCTGGCAATGCAATTTGAGGGAAAAGAAAGACAGAAGTTATTGCAACGTGCAGGTGATCGGGGAAATGACAATGCGATACGAGCTATAGGTCTCTTGGTTTTGAGCGGAGGAACCTTAAGAGGAAAGAATTGGGATTGGCTAATTAGTTCAGCCGAAAGTGGTAATGAAACTGCACAAAGAGTAGTTGCTACAATTTATTCCAAAATGCTCAAGAATGACGGCGATTTTAAAGCCGTTGAAAAATGGTTTTTGTTGGCGTTCGAAAGCGGCGACACGTCAATTACCCACGCCTTACTGAAATTTGATCAAAAATTGCCCGCAACTATGGAAGAAGCTGCTCAGTCTTATGTTAAGTTAAATGCCATATGCTACGAACAGTCTGTCCCACCAAAAGATCAATGTCTGACACTGTTTCCATTCGAGAGCAGATTCGACGGCATAAGACCTATAGGTGAACAACAAGTTTTCAAACAACTTGATAAGTGGGTGGGACAAGGAAGGTCAAAATTTATTCTCCCCCTAGCGCAGATGATGCTCAATGGGATTGGAACTGAACCAGACATTGAACGGGCTCTGAAGTTGCTTGAGTTCGAAGCCACCAAAACGAACCTCAGGGCAATTCGAACGCTTGCTCGCTGGTATGGTAAAAATTCTAAAACAAAAGATCAAATCCAACAGGGATATATGTGGGCACTGCTTCCAGCGCAAATTTCCCCCCCAATGAGTATTGAAAATCGGATAAAAACTAAGTTAGGGAAGAAGCTAAGTGCTGACGAAAAGAAACGATTAGAAAGAAGATATTACCTACGCATGGGTGGCCTTAGGTCGATTGTTTATGATCAAGATATCGAAGAATTAATCGAGCGAGAAGCGACAGCCCCATCAGGAACGAACAACGACTTCCTCAAGTTATTACAATCTGCAAATGTCATGCATGGAGAAAAAATCGCGAGAAAATGTAAAGCATGCCACACCTTTGACAAAGGTGGACGAAATAAGGTTGGACCCAATTTATGGAATATTGTTGATCGGAAAAAAGGCAAAGCTACAAGATACAAATACTCTAAAGCCCTCTCCAATCATGGAGGACAATGGTCTTTGGAAGATTTAGACCAATTTCTTTACAAACCAAGGAAGTATATGAAAGGTACGAAAATGAGTTTCAGAGGCATCAAATCGGCCGCTGATCGGATCGACTTAATCGCATATCTCCGTACTATGTCCGATGGTCAAAAATGAATAAATCAGACAGCATAAATTGCCCAGGAGATCATGTCCGTTTTTCCTACCGAAAGCAGCCATCAATGACTTGCACCACAATGTCCGCTTATGGCTGCTTATGGCTAGATTCGGAAGTTCCCAAGTCGGTCTGATTTAGTCCGCTGTCGGGCGGAAAGCGGAAGTAATCCGCACGAAATCTGCATTCTCATAATTCGATGTCCGTTGTGAGGGGGAGAACGGACGTATTTTTACCCCCGCGAAAACTTCTCAGTTTGACCCAACTCGGAAGTTCAGCGGACCAGTGAACTCTCTATTTCGGATGCTTCTCCATCCATTCTCGGGCAAGTTTCTGTGCGGTTTCCCGTTCGGCCTGAGACATGCGAGTTTCTAGTTCGCCGAGGCCAATTTTCGCTTTATTAGCCCCTTGAGCAGCTGAAATTGACCACCACATATATGAACGTATGTAGTCCCGTGCTACACCTAGTCCGTTGGCATACATCACACCCAAATTATTCTGAGCTTTGGCATGCCCCTGTTCGGCGGCGAGGGTGTGCCATTTCGCGGCAGTTTTGTCGTCCTGCGGGACACCCTTTCCCTTGCGATACATCAACCCCAAATTGTACTGCGCCTTGGCATTTCCATGTTCGGCAAGAGGAGTCCACTCCCTCAACGCAGTCGCGAAATCGCCTTTTTGGAAAGCATGCACACCCTTATCAAGGTCAGCAGAGTACGCAGATAAACCCGAAATTAGTGTTAGGAGAAGAACAGGGAGGAAAAGTGGTCTTTTCATTTCGTGTTTCTCACTATCTCGTCTGGGCGGCGGCGTAAGACTTGGTCGTTGCCATCAGTATATATATGAATGCGACGCCGATTTTTCACGTTAATCAAGATTTCCTCTAATGTCACTTCTTGGCTAGATTCGGAAGTTTTCGGGCCTGTCTGATTGAGTCCGCTGTTAGGGGAAAAGCGAAAGTCATCCGCACGAAATCTGCATTCTCATAATTCGATGTCCGTTGTGAGGGGGAGAACGGACGTATTTTTACCCCCACCAAAACTTCTCAGTTTGACCCATTGCGGCCATCAGAGATTAATGAACTGAAGCTGTTTACGCTGAGTAGTTGATGGCGGCTTTCCATTGAAAGCGGATACCTGATGGAAACTCACAAGCGGTGATCAGAGGTATAAAATTGGTGAGAGTCACTCGAATTTGGCCTGGTGCTTTGCGGGAAAACGGACTCCTGACTAGTTTTCACCCGCTGCAAGTGTTGCGCTCTGTTTGGAAAATATCCAAACAGAAAATGAAGGGCATGTCAGAGAGGAAGGGCTCCTGACACTTAACGAGTAAACTTCATTAGATTTCAATTTCACATTACAAAAGGTCTGTTGCCGTGTTACCATCCGATGAGATGGAAAAACTCTGCACAATGCAGAATGTGAAACGGGGGATTTCGTGAGAAATATAACTGTATCGGTCTTTTGTGCGTTATTGATCGTAATAGGAATCCCTGTTTCCAAGGCTTGGAGCAATTCTCTTCAGTTGAAATTTTCTTCAACTGGCGAGGTTGGGGACCGCGGATGCCTCCGTCTCAACGAGCCTAGCGACACAGAAGCCTGGAGTGACAATTTCCTTTGTGCAGATTCCTCTGGTGGTGGTGAAAATCTTTTAAATCTCGATTTGACTTGGGCAAATTCAGGCGATGATTTTGCGCAGGATTGTGTTCAAATCTGGAATCCCGCAATCTGGAGTCCCGGCGGAAACTCCAATCCATCATCCGACATCGGTTGGCACGACAACTTTCTTTGTGTCCCATATAATTCGAAGTACATATTTGCCTTTTCGGGGGACGAAGAAGTAGGTGCTCGACAGCAACTCCCAGGCGGGAATACCATAAAATGTGTCGAATTCGTAGAACAAAACGCCCGCAATAAATGGCGGAACCAACATCTCTGTTGGCGCCTGCGAGTAAATACAGACGGATTGAAACGGTTTTTTCCTCGTTATCTAAAAATGTTTCGCATGCAAAACTCTCGATTTGAGGGCCTCAAAAATGGACTCAAGAATTCGCCGCATGAGTTGATTGGGGCCGGTGGTGACGTCTACCAAAAGCCAATTTTACTGACAACTGAAATTGTCAATCAGCTTAAGGAGCATATTGATAAAATCAAAGTCGAGGCGTTCGCGACAACTGAATTAGAGAAGATTGTTACAGATCTTGAAGTCGCAATTGAAAACTCAATTAAAGAAAATTCGATTGCCGTGCGGCGAGAGATTCTAGGAAAACTCTGCACGAGCGAAGATGGTCGAACGGCGTTCGGCGAACTTTGCGATGGGTTCTCTCAATGATCCAGAGCAGGAAAAGGTTAAAGCCCATAATTGCGGGGCTAACTATTCTGCTCACGAGTGGGTACATGACGCCAGCTTTAGCAGACGAAGACCACCCCGCCCTGTTGCAAAAGTTCGTCTCAACAAAAACAACCGGCAGTCCATGGTTCCAACGACTAGCCGCCCGGCATTATCAAGTGTATGTCGCCAAACTGCCGGTTCCGTTCCGGGCGTTTCGGCGATACGGAAACGATGTCTCATTTGAAGGTGTAGAGGAGTACCTCCCGTGGATTAACGACCCGGCGCCTCCAGAGTTCCTTCACATCTCTGAAATATTAACCCGTTGGCAGGGCATCCGGCAGGTCGAACGCTCAGCCATCAGAGTTCGCAAGAATCAAGATGCTTTCGGATCTGCCCTGTATAGTGGGTTGAGTATGTGGGCAAGTGGAACAGGTGCCGGTAGCCTGATTGTGAGCCAAGCAACCTTCGCTGCGATCGGTTTTGGGCTTGGGCAGCACTCAGCAAATCGTACGCATGAATTTGCTCAAGAGATGGATGCGCGAAATAAAAAATGGCTGACGAAGGCGTTGGCAAAATACCGGGCAAACTATGAATTGGAATACCGTCAATTGCTGGACGACGGAACCCGTGACGAAGCATTAAACGAATTTGCACGGCGCATTTCGGATGACGTCAGTTATATCAATATGTCGGTAATTCAGGACCCTCATGTCAAATCGTTGCTGGAGGTCTATATCAAAGACGGCCTTCTCAGCTTGATAAAAAAGGGACAAGTGACGGCTGAGGTGCCAGCCGCAGGGGATCCTGATGCAGATGTCAGCGCAGACGCCTCGCCCGTCGTCGACGGACTCAACGTGCTTTCCGATGTCGGGAACATCAATACAGCGCGTAAGAAACAGATTGATTTAATCAAAAAATTTAAAGAAAAGGCGAAGGCCGAACCTGAAAATGAAACTGAGAACCGGGATGCGAGCGATTTGGTAGATCAAATGATCGTTAGGTCAAAGTCTTACGAAGAAGCACTTATAGGCCTTAAAGCGATTGATCTTAATCAAATTGAACCATCCGAGAAGGAAATAATAGTGGCAAAGATCAGGCTTCTTGAAAACGAGAAAGAAGTACAAGATAAAGCCGCTGACACCGCCGTGTTCACGTCAAGGCTGTCTGTCATCGCCGCCCGGATGGGCAATCCGGAATTGGCCGCTGGACTATCCAATGTCGCTAACTTCTCGTCGAATGTGAATAAGTTCTTGTCTGCAGCAATGAAACAAGATGCGCTTGGCATTCTAGATGCGGCGACGAGTGTTATTTTTGGCCAAGGTGTCGACCCGGCAATGCAACGACACCAACAATTGATGGATGCTATTGGGCAGATTTCCAAAAGTCTTGATCAGATGAAGCAAAGCCTGAACCGCATTGAGATTGGAATCACCAATGTCCTAAACAACCAAGTAGCAATACATCGCTCAGTTCTTGACCTCCGAAATCAGGTCGAGGCCAACCAATTACAACTGATCGCCAGCCTAAATGGTATCGAAAACTCTGTCCTTAACAATCTCGTATATATCAAAAAGTTGATGGACGAAAAGGTTAATAATTGTATTGCTTTCAAAAATGGGCGTGCCGACTACGAATGGAAACCTAGTGGATGGCCTGAGAATTTGGGCTTCGACAAAACAGTGCAACATTTTCTTCGTAATAGCGCAAAATTCGAAACATGTTTTGAAACCCTAGATAACGTTTTTCTCACTCCAATGGAGTCTGGCGCCTTTAACATGTCTTTGCTTTATGAAACGGCAAATGACGACAGAAAAGTATACATTGACAAATTTTATCTTCCGACTTGGAAGAATCTACGAAAATTGGGGGTAAACTTATCCAATTCTTCTTTTAACACTATAGTGAGATTGATGAGGAATCCGTCTGCGACGGTGCAGGCCCTCAGTCGTAAATTGCGGCCGGATCAAACTGTTGAGGCAGGACAATCACCACTTCATATCGCGAGTTGCCAAGTGAACCAGAATTCCTCTATACGGATGGATGCGTCAGCTGCGTCGACAATAGAGTGGGGCGCCAAGGATATTATCAGTATGCTCGGGAAAACCCTGAGCCCACAAATTATCGAGAAGTACATCGGTCATTTGTTTGATCTTTATGGCTATTCAAGCTTACGGCAATTACTTGTTGAACGTGAAATTTACAATGCCGACGGTATCTCTGATCCGAGTGGTGCGTATCAACGTTTTCTGGACCAAGATCCGTCACGTTATGAAATTAAGTTTGACGATCCTCGTGGTTACCTCATTCTTTGCCATGCTCGACATGTTGTCGAAGCAGCTATCGTTCAACAAACGATGATGTACGGTGATGCTGTTATTCCCTTGATCATAGATGAGTGGCGCAAAAACGAGAATAACGCGAGATCCAACATTGCCAAACTTTTCGAAAAGAACGGGTTCATTGCGAGAAATACTCTTTTGAAAATGGTTCGTGAATTATCATCAAAGGCCGACGGCTTCAGAATGGCCACCTATCAGTTAGCGTACGACACCACCTCCGACCGGGTTACAAGCCATAAGGTATTTACATCTTTGTTCGGCGACGAACTCGAGGTCAAATGGCGGGATAATCGGATTTCCGTATCCGATCAATTTCTTAATAATCCAAACAAAGTTATTTTTGAAAAGCTGCCTACTGGCACACTCCTAAAATTTGTAGATTCGTCAGGCGTATTGAGACAGGTTGAAGTCGCTGAAGGGAAAATTGAGATTTCAAACGGACAGATCGTCGGCAGCAAGGATTTCGTTATCGAAGTGCCTCTATCAACGCGCCGGTTTGCACCGGAAATCATTATTAATTCGAATGAAGTTACTACTCCATTCATAATCCCTTTCTTTGGGTGGGGTGCCGTTTTTTCGGACACGACAGTTGAAATGCCATCCCCAGAAGAGCTACGAATTGGTCGACTTCAAACATCCGCAAGCCTGCCGAGATTGTTACAAATGCGCGCCGCGCTGTGGGATGAGATTACCGCATACGCGGTATTGAATAACAAAAACACGAAAAAACAGAATCAGTTTCTTCGGGCGTCATTTCTTGTTTCTGCTTTTCGTGGCCGGGACAATCCAATACCGGAATGAGAGGTTTTTTAAAGAACTTGAATTTTAATGTCTGTCGCAGCCTCCCAGAGACCCTCATCTCAACGGCCTAGATACGGCGTTACATTCAGGTTGATTGTAATGCCAATGCAACAACGTGCACAACACGGTTGGAACAACAATACTGTTGGCACAATGGGTCCGTTCTGTCCCAGGTGCGGACATCAATGAATTCCAATTGCCACCGTTTTTGCAAGTTTAACGATGTCCGCTAATGGCTAGATTCGGAAGTTCTCAAGCCGGTCTGTTTTGGTCCGCTGTTGGGCGGAAAGCGGAAGTCTTCCGCGCGAAATCTGCGTTTTCCAATTCGATGTCCGTTATGAGGGGGAGAACGGACGTAAAATGACACCCGCGAAAACTTCTCTTAATGACCCGAAACGGATGTTCTAGAGCCCCTTGGTTCGAACATAATGGAACGCTATGAAGCAAAACTGGTCGAGCGTTCATAAAACTCAACGGACGTTTCAACACTTATAGAGTAATCATTGAACGAAAGAATGTTGGTTACCGTCTCGCCGTTATCAGATAGCGGCACTTTGACTGACGGAATGAACTGCGCCCCTGGTTTCACCCAAGGTTCGACCTCTTGGAATGTCACGGCGTCAGTCATGTAAAAGAACGGCGCGCCCGTCGTCATGACGTGCCGAAATTCGGATTTGATTTCATTGACGCGCGATGACTTTAGGTCCGAAAGAAGTTTCCCCGTCATATCGATTTTGTATTTCTGTGTCAGTCCCGTTCCCCAGAACCGGTAACGGGCGTCTAGATCATCGAGGATTATATCCACGACACTTACGAAAGGGATCGCGTCTAGCGGGAGCCGTAACAGATCGAAATCCTGCCAACACGGCGCAAAACGATCCGTGCGCAGCTTGTCCCAATAATCAAAGACTATTCTGCATTTCGTCTTCATTATGTCTTTACGTGTGGGACATCGGGAACTGGTTATTAATTCGTTCATCGACCCACTTTACCTCTCCATCGTCACAAACTGTTCGTCGCCTTTCAAGCCGTCGTCGCCTCTTGACTGCAAGGCTTTGTGTTCCACCGTGATGCGACCACAAGCGTCGCAAAAAATCTCGTTTGTCGAGAACCGCCTATAGTTAACCAACCGGCTCTCTACTCCGCAATCATAATTTGGCGATAGTCCGTTCATGGCTAGATTCGGAAGTTTCCGGGCCTGTCTGTTTTGGTCCGCTATCAGGCGGAAAGCGGAAGTTATACGCACGAAATCTGCATTTTCAATTTCGATGTCCGTTAAGAGGCCCTAAGCGGAAGTAAAATGACACCCGCGAAAACTTCTCTTAATGACCCACAACGGACCTTTTTCGTTTTCTAAATGCGGTAACGGATTGTGGTAAAGGACAGCGATGTCTGTCACTGGAGCGCCAGACGCCCGCTCCCAAATTAGGTTAACACCCACAAC